>Ga0233362_1000099_pt1 | contig 19442 bp, 12 predicted proteins | sample ElkDunMinimDraft_22_FD_180674 | JGI IMG/M metagenome (GOLD analysis project Ga0233362, IMG submission 180674) | Fecal eukaryotic communites from dung pellets of Tule Elk in California, USA - Elk Dung C1 | ecosystem: Host-associated > Mammals > Digestive system > Large intestine > Fecal | place... | reverse complement strand
AAGCTCCACACTGTCAGGCTTATACGCTTGACGGCGTTCGTCAATCATCGCCAGAAACTCCTCGGCCTCGGCCAACGCATCAGGGCTGAAACACTCTAGGAGGGGATGATGGTGCGTTTTTTCTGACTTTGCCTTTTTTGACATGCCCGCATTATATCAATTCCCGCCCCTCTGTTCAAGCGTGGAGGGCATTATGTTGCGAGTTTCCTGCATTTTTGTTGCCGGTGGCGGGAAAACAGAGCTGCAAGGGGAGGATTCGCTCGAAGTGGAGCCTTGGTCTGCCGGGTTGAGGAGAGGCTCGAATCGTTAAAAAGCTTGCCGATTTTCGGGCAGAAAAAGGGGCAATAGTATAGTCTTTTTATGGGTCAGGCTCATAACGCATTCATTATCAACACCTCTTTTATTTGAGAGGGGTAAACCATATACTTTTATCCAATCCACTCATCATTAAACCTTTGCAATAAAATAGGTGTTTATTGTATGCCGCGACCCCAGTCCTTTAGAGTCCCCGGGGAGTAAGAAAGGGCAAAATCAGGGCGTTTTGAGCCTTTTAATATACATTCTTTTTAACAATTAAGGACTCCGCAATTCGTTAAATATCAGCATATAAACAGAAAAAGGCTACATTCCCTCAATTTCAGGAATGCAGCCTTTGGCAATAGGGCCGGTGGGGTTCGAACCCACGACCAAAGGATTATGAGTCCTCTGCTCTAACCGCTGAGCTACAGCCCCGCGCAGATAGTAAGGGAAGAAGGAGGGGAATGCAAGAAGAAAATGAGGATGAATGCGTCATGCCCGCAGAGTTGGGGGAAGAAAAGGGCAGACAAGGGGGGCGTGGGTGCTGTGTGCGGCATATCATCGGCACTACGGAGCGTAGAACGGCAGGGTGGTGTTGTGGGCGCGTGGGTGCTTCTTGATGATAATCTGGCCGCTATCCGGGCAAGAATAACACCTTTCGGTTCTTGACATGGAGGCAGGCCAGTTGTTAGGCTAGCGGGGAGATGTATAGTTTAACCCAGATTGTGACGCCCAGCCGGACGGATGTTCAGGGACGCCTGAAGTTGTTTTCCGCTTTGCAGATGATGCAGGATTGCTCGGAGATGTGGAAGGGAAGTGAGATGGCGTATGATGCTTTTTTACGCGAGAATGGGGCGGCGCAGTTGCTGAGTTTTCGGCAGGTTGATGTGGTGCGTGTGCCGCGTTTGGGGGAGGAATTGAGCTGCCGCACGTGGGTGTATGGTGTGCAGGGGGCATTTGGCTATCGCAACACGGTGATATATGATGCGGCGGGAAAGGCGTGCTACATGTGCTGGTGTATCGGAGCTTTTGTGTGCAAGGGAAGCGGCAGGTTGCTGCGCATTCCGCCGGCGGTGGCGGAGCAGATGCGTTTTGAGCCGCAGATGGAGATGGCGTATAGGCCGCGCAAAATAACGCTGCCGGATTTGCCGAGTGAGCATCGGCCTCCCATCGCGGTGCAACGCAATGATATTGATTACAATCAGCATGTGAACAATGCGCACTATATCCGCATGGCACTGGAGCTGCTGCCAGCGGATTTTGAGCCTACCGGCTTGCGGGTGGAGTACAAGCGCTCGGTCACGCCCGGAGCGGTGATAGAGCCGGCAGTCATCGAGACAGAGGCTGCGGTGTATGTGCAGCTGTGTGTGGAGGGGGTGCTCTGCTGTCTTGTTGAGTTTACGCGTTGAGCTTGGCTGATTGGGGATGCTGGGGGGTGGCTGTGAAAGGGGCAAGGAGGTGTTGCTCCAGCAGTAGAGCACAGTCGTGTTCTTCGTGTGCCAGTGCCAGATCAAGCGCTGTCTGGCCTACTTTGTTGCGCAGGGTGGCATTTGCACCGGCGGCAAGAAGTGTGCTGAGGGCATTTATTTGCCCCAACGCTGCGGCTCGCATGAGCGGGGTGTCGCCATCTGCGTCTTGCGCATTGGCGTTGGCACCGGCATGGAGCAGGCATCTTAGGATATAGGTGTCTTCCTGTTCCACGGCGAAGGCCAAGGGTGAGGTGTAGGACGCGGTTTTCTCGCCACCATCGGGCTGAGCACCGGCATGCAGTAGTTCCGTGATGAGGAACTCCAGATTGTTGTGTTTGGCATCGTGTAGGCTGAGCGCGGCAACGAGAACGGGCACGCCGTCTGCATCGCGGGCGTTGGGGTTGGCGCCGTTGGCCATGGCATCCAGAGCAGTCAGCAAGTCTCCATGGTAGGTGGCATAGATGAGACGGGCTGTTTGGCGTATGCAGTGGGCACGCGCTCTGGCATCCTCATGAGAGATAGGTGTGTTTTTTATCATAGGTGGAAGTTTTTTTATTATTGTGCGTTTTGTGTCGGAGGGCGGGGGGCAGAGTGGTATGAAACGCTTGCAATCCGGGACGGATAGCTAGCTTGCAGGCCTTTACCCCGGCGCAGAGGATTTGCCAATGCGGGCAGAGCTCACGCAGGTGTGTTCAGACCTTGTTTCCTTGCATTAGGGGGGCGCGGACGACACCCGGTACAAATAAATTTAATGCTGTATAAAAAATGCCACTCCGGGCACAATCATATCCGTGTTCACGAGGATGCTAAACAGGAAGGGGGAGATTTGATAGACAGTTGCACCGGCCTAGGCCGTGTACACCCCCTCTATACCATGTCGGCGCGGCGGCGTCAAGCGCTTTCGGAAAAAAACGAAATAAATAAGGGAGGATGCGCAAAGGACCGGAGAAAATGGATGCAGAGCTGGCGTGCCTACTTGAGCCAGTGCGCGCTTTTTTCTGCGTTGCAGACTTGCAAAGTTTGTTATATTTGCTATAATAGCATGCGCAGAACAAGCTTGGAGTGCTATGAAATTTGAACTTAAGAAAGTATATGATTTCACCATTAAGCGTGTGGTCATGTACAACGGCGAGGCATATTTTGTGTTGGCTTTTGATGGGCAAGAGACCATGCCCGGGTATGAGGATGATGGGTGGGTCTTCCGCGTGAAGGTGCTGCCGTATCAGGAGGATTGGGAGCCGGAGGATATGCGGGGGCGGGTGCTCCCCTGCTATGTGCAGGGGTACAACGTGGGCTTGGATGCGCGCCCCACGGCATTCCCCATCTTGGTGCAGGATATCGGCAGCATCCTGCGCAGCAAGTATAAGGAGGGAATGAGCTATGATTTTGTGGTGATTGGCGTGCCGGGGGATGAAGAACGCCGGGGCGGCGTGCTGAGCAGCTACGCCGTGTCAGATGAGTTTGGCTTCCGGCATTATGTGCGTGCAGAGAAGGGGGCTTACCAGCGTGGCGAACGCTTGAAACTGCGTGTTCGCGCGATAGAAAACAGCCACCTCTGCTTTGAATCCTTGCAGGAGGTACAACCGGCAGAGTATTTTGAGGTGGGCGAGGTGTGCGAGTTCACCATTCAGGATGAAGCGCAGACTACCACCGGGCGGCATCATTATTTTATTGTCAAGGATGGGAAACAGGGGCTGCTTCATCGCTTCTATCCCCGGGCTGAGCGCGAGGAAAGCTCGGGCGATACCATCACCCTGCGTGTGAAAGGCTTTTCTGATAAAGGATGGATGGTGCTGGAGGACCCGCAAGAGGGGCTGGATGGTGCAGAGTTCAACCGCATTGCTCAGTTGGAAGATGAGGAATCTTTGGGGACAGAGGGGCCGAAGCTGGAGTATAAGAGCTCATTTGTGTATACGCGCAACGGCGAGCTGGATATCGACCGCCAGCTGGGCTATGAGCTGATGCGCCATGTGGCCGGCTTCATGAATGCTGATGGTGGTTTGCTGTGCATCGGTTATTATGATGACGGCACCATTCGCGGTATCAACGAGGATTTGAAGTACATCAACACCAGCAATGAAGATTCGTACACCTATGAACTCACCGAGGATAAAATCAAGCTGAAGTTCATCAATACCATTATCAATCATCTGGGGAGTTTGGCGGGCAGCAAGGTGGATATCGAGCTGCAGCAGAACAGCCGCGGCCGCCTCGTGTGTTTCCTGCGTGTGGCACCCTCTGCGCGCCCCGTGTGGCTGAATGGTAAGGATTTGTTCATCCGCTGCTACAACTCCGTGCGCCTGCTGCGCGGCCCGGAGATTACAGATTACATCTGCGAGCGCTGCGGCGTAGCGGTGCCGGTAGAGGAGAGCGCAAAAGCCCCGGTGCCGATGCTGGCACTGCCGCAGGGGGAAGCCGTGACCCCCGTTGCCACCGGCAACCATTTACTGGTGGATCTTTCCCCGGCAGAGGAAGATGAGCAGGTGTGGCGCTACATCTCCCTGTATGCGGATGGGTGTGTCTCCCAACAGAAAGCCCCTGCAGAGGGCGAAGATGTGCTCTTCAACGTACCCATCAGCCGGAATCATTGCAAGAAGAGCGACCGCCTGCTGCTTTGCTACGATAACGGCTGTGTGAATGTGCTCAACCCCAAGGAGGTGTTGGATATCAAGCTGACCAAACCCGGCAAGCGCTATGCCAACGGCTTCAACTTGGAGGAGGGCGTGCAGCTGCTGCATGCATGCGCTTGCCATGAGGATGATTACCTCGTCATCCGCAGCCGCAAATCCAATGGGGCAGAGCTGGTGAAAGCCGTGTGTGTGGAGCCGTACAAGGTACACAATCCGCAATCCATGCACACCAAGGGCAACACCTTTGTGAAAACCGAGTGGGCGCAGCCCGTGGCCATGCGCGTGGTGCCGGCGGCGCATACCTCGTTCATCTACAATATCATCTCCAAAACATCCGATAAATACGGCCCCGGGCACTCCATCGATGCTCCCTTCTGTGCGGATGCCTTGGCCTACCTCGCAAAACGCCGCCAGATGGAGCAACAAGGCTGATGCCACGCCCCGCAACGACACGCAAAATCCCCCGCAAGCTTCGTGCTTGCGGGGGATTTGCCATGGTGTGTGTGGGCGACCCTACCTCAATCGTCATCTGCCTCGTCTTCCTCCGTGGGCTCTTCTTGGGGCAGCCCGCGCACCAGCAGAGAAAAGCGCTCGGCGGGTGTGGTGCCCACCTCGATATGCAGGGTGCACATCCTCTCCAGCACCAGCTCGCAGACGGTGGGCAGCACCCAATGAAAGCCCCAAGGGGTGTCTGGCGCGTCCCAGGTGTAGCCGTGTTGCCCTTTCATGGTGAGAAACCCGCAGCCAAAGGGCACGCAAGCCGGGTATTCCATATCACCCGCGCGCACCCACTCCTCCGTCTGCGGGAGCAGCAGTTGCACATCCTCATCCACGCAATGCCAGAGCAACTCTCCCTGCGAGGGTGGCCCCGGTAGCCGGTGCTGCTCTGCAGAGAGTCCTGCCTCATAGGCCGCTATTTTCTCCTCCCCGGCTTGGGTGCTATCCTCTGCCTGGCGGGTGGGGATATAGAGCATGCCCTCGTGCAACTCCTCCGGCACGCGGGTGCAGATAGTCAGCCGCACCTCCTCGCCGCTCTCGGCATCTTGCACCGCAAAATCGTACTCGTAAAAGCACTCCCGCCACAGGCGGCACATTTCGCGCAGCGTCACCACCCGCAACTCGGGGGCAGCGTTGGCCTGCCCCTTGCGCCGCAGCAAGACGTGGATGCATATCCCATCCCCCAACTGCAGCCACATCGCCGGTCCTTGTGAGTTCATGGCTCCCTTGTTCATTTCAACATTGCTCATTGTTCATTGTTTGCCCTTCAACCGTGATGACCAGTGGAGCGTGCTTAGGGCCTGCGCTGATATCGATGCAGCAGTGGCGCTCCAGCACCAGCTCCACCAGCGGGGGATAATACTCAGCTATGTACACACCCTCATCCGTGGTCTCGTTCTCAACATAGGTGTACTCGCGCTTCGTGGTGATGAAGTCGCCGAAACACTCCACGCACTGTGGGAACTCCAGCGCATCGGCTCGCAGCGGACCTGCCATCTTGGGCAGGTGGAGCAGGGTATCCCCACCGATGGAGCGCGCCCACGGTTCCTGCCATGGCAAATCGTGCGCGGTGTGGCTTGTGGCGCGGTCCTTGCGGTAGCGCTCCACTTCTGCGCTGCTGGCTTGGCGCGGATCTGTCTCCAGCGCTTCGGGAATGTAGGCCGCGCGCTCATCATCGAGCATGCGGCTGCTGAGCACACGCACCACCTCGCCCGTGTCTCTTTCGACCACACCTAGGCAAAGCTCGGGGTACTCGCTCTGCAGGTGGAGGATGTAATGGACCGTCTGCTCAATCGGTTCGTCCTCCACCAGCGGTATTTGCACGCTCCGCCACCCGCCCTTGGGGGCGCGCTCCAGCACTTGCTCGTATCGGGGCTCGGGGGCTCGGCGCTCACCCATCGGGTCGCCTGTCCGGCAGCCGAACCAAGATTGCGTCTCCTCATCCCATATTCCTACCAGCAGTCCTACGCTTTTTCCCAGGACCAGCGCCATCGGTTTTGTTGTGTTGGTATTCATCATTGCTTTATTCATTATAAAAAGTTTGTGTTTCCTGCGCGCGCAGCGTTTGCTCCACCGTGCGCAGTGCCTCTGGACACTCGTGGCGCTTGCTCCATACCTCTTGGCGCAGCCGCCTGCGGGCCTCTGGGGTAGTGGCTGCGGCGGCGCGCTCCCGGTAACTTTCCAGCACCTGCTCGCGGTGGCGGCGGTACGCTTCTGCCTCCGCCTGTGCCTGCAGTTTTCCGGTGCGGCTGGCGGCAAAACGGGCGCGCGCTTCGCGGCGGTTCACCCTCCTTTGGTGCGCCGATTGACCGCGCAGGCGGTGCGCTTTGTTCATGCCGCCCGTGCAGCATCTACGCTTTCTGAGTTTGTGCTTCTTATTCATTGCTGATTCAATGAGCTTGTTGTCGAGATAATATTTGTTGTTCGTGTGGTTCATAGAATAGGTGGAATCGTGTTGACATGGGCACTGTTTTGCTGAGATCGATGCCAAGATGAGTTTGCGTCTGCTTTTCCTGGCAGCATTTTCTGCGTGTCGCCGCTCAGGCATAGATTCCAGCATGGCATGCTTGGAAAAGTTGTGCACCCGTTGGCCCTCGCGACACCTAGTTGCGCTAGGCGGTGTCTTTAAGTAGCTGCGCAGCGGCGTGCCCGATTCGCTTTGACCCAGCTTTGTGATTTCTCATTCATGCACCATCTGCACAGTACAACAACATGCGGGTCGCAACAATAACGCGGCCTCTGCCGCAATAGTGGTAGTTCTCATAACGATGCTAAACAGGATAATGTGATTTGATAGACAGATGCACCGGCTTGTGCCGTGCACGCAGCACCTATAACATGCTTTTTAGCGCCCTGTCAAGTGCTGTTTTTTGCTTGAAATAAAATTTGCAAAAAAAATGATAATAGAACGCATTATTTTCTTGACAGGCCGCCGGGGGGGGTAAAATGCAAGGTGGAATCGGCAAGCGATGCTGATGAGAAATAACAAATAGAATACAGACTTATGTCGAAAGAAAAAGCAAATGAGGCCTTGCTCAGTGCCGCAGCGGAGGGTGATGTAGAAGCGTTGAAAGCCGCACTTGCCGCCGGTGCGGATGTGAATGCAACGGATGATAACTTTGGAACAACAGCGCTTATGCTGGTTGCTGAAAATGGATATGCCGAATGTGTTAAAATTCTCATTGATGCCGGCGCGGATGTGAATGCAGAGTGTGAGTTTGGAGATACAGCGTTGTCGCTAGCGACTCTGCATGACCAGGATTCGTGCGTAGAAATATTGAAAGCAGCCGGTGCAGAGGGGGATTATGACATTCCGCAAGTCGATGAGGACGATGATGATGACTTTGACGACGAAGATAGTGAGGAGGAAACTATTGTTTGGGAGGGTACAATCCGCCAAATGTGGGAATATAAAATGTATTGGCCTGCAAACCTTTCCAAGTTGCTGCAAGTCGGTGAGAATGACCGCTTGATGTATGTGATTGTATGCGCCGACGAGTCTTCCAATGAGTGGAGTCAGGAGGATGAATTTATTGTCATTTTTCTTAAGAGAGATGGCGCCGACTGGATTGATGTCTGCTGGCCTAGGGTGCCCTATGATGACGCAGACCCCCACTTCCCCGAGGATTGGAATTGGCAGGAGATTCTCGACCTAGTGTGGGAGGAGAAAACGGTCACCTATACCACCAAGCTGAACGAGGATTACGAGCAGATAGAGGCTACTTGGGAGGTAGAGGAGTAAGCCCACATTCTTTTCATTCCCTCCTCATCCCCCTGTCCCGCGCACGCCGGGGCAGGGGGGGGTTCTTTCGAAATTAAAACGTAGAATAGGTTCAAATGGCAAAGAAAGAAGTAAAAACGGATCTGTGGGTTCACGGATTGTTAAAATCTGCTGATGTATATTTGACTCCCCAGGGATGTGATATATTGGAAATAAATGAGGCATTAAAAACCGCATCAAAGTCAGGAACTGGTAAGGTTGGTTTTCCTGAGTATTGTGGTGTTGTGAAGGATTTCATTATCGTTATTGAGGATAAAGCCGCTTTGGAGAAACATGTGCTTTTCGAGCAGAATAATCTGATTTCTCAGGAGGTAAAAGCAGTTAAGGATTATGCTGTAAATGGAGCTTTATTTTATGGCTTGCATATAGCGCAACACACTTCATATAAAAAAGTCCTGGCAATTGGTGTATCCGGTGATGAGAAACGTCATAGAATAACTCCTGTATTTATCAATGAACGAGGCGATTATCAGGAGCTGCCAGACGTAGAAACATTTATCTCCTTTAATGAAAGAAATATTGATGAGTTTTATCTCACTGAGGTCCTGAAAGAGGCGACTGATATAGAGAAAACAACGTCAGAACTTCTAAGGGATGCAGAAAGATTACATGAGGATCTGCGCAATTATGGTAATCTTTCTACGGAGGAGAAACCATTGATTGTATCAGGGATTATGCTTGCTCTTCGGGAAATGGAATCCAATACGTTTTCTATTGATTCGCTTACAGGTGATGATGTGATAACAGACGGGCAAAAGATTTACGAAGCTATCGAGAAAAATCTTCAACGCTCAAAAGTGTCACCTGATACGAAGAAGGATAAATTGCTCGCTATGTTTTCAGTAATCAGGGATACAACAAAGATTAATGAAAAAGATTTGACTTTAGGGAAGACTCCGTTAAAACATTATACGGAGTTCTTATATAACACCATCTACAAGAACATAAGATACCATAACTCCTCTGAAGATTATTTAGGGCGTTTTTATGGCGAATTTATGTCTTATTCAGGAGGGGATGGACAAACTTTGGGAATTGTACTTACGCCGCGGCATATTACTGAACTATTCTGCGATTTAGCTCAGTTGAAGCCGACAGATGTCGTGATTGACCCTTGTTGTGGTACGGGAGGGTTTCTTATTGCTGCAATGCATAAAATGCTCAAGTCAGCAGATAGTGAGCATCAGAAAAGAAGCATTAAAAAAGATCAGTTGTTTGGTATCGAGTTACAGAGAAAAATGTTTGCTATTGCCACAACTAACATGATTTTGCGAGGAGATGGTAAAAGTAATCTACAGGAGGCTGATTTCCTTAAGCAAAATGCAAGCTTGTTGCAATTGAAGGGGTGCACTGTCGGAATGATGAATCCTCCTTATTCTCAGGGTTCGAAGGATAATCCAAGTCAATATGAGATAAGTTTTACCGAACATCTACTTGATTCTCTGACTGAAGGAGCAATGGCAATCGTAATCATTCCTCAATCTGCCGTAACAGGAAAAACCAAAGAAGAGCAGAATATAAAAAATAATATTTTGAAACACCATACGTTGGAGGGGGTAATTACGCTCAATAAGAATACATTTTATGGAGTGGGTACTAATCCTTGCATAGTTATATTCACTGCTGGTATTCCTCATAATGATAAGCATATTTGTAAATTTATCAATTTTGAAGATGATGGTTATGAAGTAGCCAAACATGTTGGGCTTGTTGCGACTGCTACGGTTAAAGATAAACGGCAGCATTTGTTAGACGTCTGGTTTAATAGAGTTAAGACTGAAACCCGTTTTTGTGTTGAGACAACTGTGACGGCTGATGATGAGTGGTTACATTCATTTTATTATTTCAACGATGAGATACCAACAGAAGCAGATTTGGAAAATGCAATAGCTGATTATCTTACTTTCGAGTTTAATATGCTTACGCATGGAAGAGGCTATTTGTTTGAAAAAAATAATAATGACTTATGATTCGGTTAAACGATAAAGAGTGGAAAGATTTCTATCTGACGGACTTTTTTGATTGCCGAAAAGGAAATCAAAGTAACATGTCTGGGTTACAGCCTGGTCTTATTCCATTAGTTTCAGCAAGAAAATGCGATAATGGATATAAGGGCTTCGTTTCTCCAAATGAAAAGCATCTTTTTGAGGGGGGAATTCTTACTTTGAATTGCGATGGTGATGGAGGTGCTGGTATTGCATACTATCAGCCAAACAGGATGGCCGTGGATAGTCATGTGACAGCATTAATACCAGTCTTGAAATTAAATAAATTTCACTTATTATTTGTTGCCATGTGTCTGACAAAACAAAGAAGCCGATTTGGACACGGATATTCCATAAATAGTCGACGCCTGAGCTCTCTCAGATTAATGCTGCCCATTGATCAGAATGGCAATCCTGATTGGGAATTCATGGAAAAGTATGTCCGTGCTAAGGAAAATGAGATAATAAGGCCTTTTCTCGCTTCGTTCGAAGAATTGATAGTTCAGAACGATGATGAGAGACGGTTGTCGGAGACTGTGCTGTGGGCCCCGTTTGATTTTATAGATATCTTCGATATTAGGAAAGGCTTCTATAATAAGAAGCCGCCTTGTGGCGATGAGGGAGCCATTCCTTTTATTGGGGCTACTGATAGCAGGAATGGATTTGCAGGTTTTACAACTGAGGAGGATATTGCTAAACATTCAAAGACGGGGCAAGGAATAAATGAGCCTTTGAACAAGAAACTGTTTGAAGGAAATGCGATATGTGTGACCAATAATGGTTCTGTTGGCTATGCATACTATCAAACTCACAAGTTCACATGTTCTCACGATGTTAATCCGCTATACCTTAGAAATATGAGGTTGAATAGACATATAGCATTGTTTTTAATAAGTTGCATCGAGAAACAAAGAGTATGTTTTACCTACGCTCGTAAATGGCGACCTAAGCGAATGGTTAAATCCAAATTATTGCTACCTGTAGATGAAAATGGTAAGCCGCATTGGTCTCTGATGGAATCTGTTGCGAAGTCAATGGAATCTCGTTTAATTGGTGAATATATCAAGTTTGCAATTGAACAAACAAGATAGGCGTGTCTTATATGATGAAAATTTGATATGGTACACCCCGCAAGCATCAGCTAAAATGCTTGCGGGGTGTTTTAGTTACTAAACTCTGGGGTAGCTAACCAGATAGGTGAACAAGTGTCCTTTCGCGCCTATTTCTTTGTGTTTTCCTTGTTATCCAGCTCTGAGGCTGCGTAGGGGAGGATAGTGGCGGGGATGCCGAGGGGGCAGGAGAGGAGGGAGACGGAGATGGCGGCTGGGTCGAGGTCGAGTGCATGGGCCACGTGCTTGCGGTAAGCGGTCATCTGTGCCGAGTATTCCTTTTTCAGGGCATCGTATGATTCCTTTTTGGTGTGGTCCAGCTGGTTGGTTTTGAAGTCGATGATGTGGGCGGCGGTTACTGTGCCAGTGGCATCGGTGGTGAGGACGAGGCGGTCGATGGTGCCGGAGAGCCATTCGCCTTTGTCGGTGATGGCTTCGAGGGGCTGCTCGTTGTAGACTTCCTGGTTGGGGGCGCAGGTGAAGAGTGCGGCGACCTCTGGTTGCTGCAGGGCGTGGTAGACCACGTTTTGCGCGGGGGTGCGTTTGGCATCATTTTTTCCCTGCATCCAGGTGGGCAGGGGTGCGCTGTGCCAGATGATTTCCTCCCAAGCGGTGTGCACGGCTTTGCCGAAATCGGCGGCGGAGAGCCCCCCGTTGTTCACTCGGGAGTGGTTTCCGGAATCTTCCGGCTCATCTTTCTGTTTATCCTCAGCTTTGGCGAGGGTGGAGGGGCTGATGCGCGGGCGCCGGGGCACGGCCGCACCCAAGGGGGCGGGGATGGCAGCTGCAGCGCTGGCAGTGGCATCTTTGGGCGCGAGCTCTACGTACCATGTCGGGTTGCCCCTAGGCTCGTCGAGCAGGGCGGTGGTGGAGTAGGCTGCAGTGTCGCCCTCGTAAGCCCGGCGGATGAGGCCCGAGATGGAGCGGAAACGCTGGTTGGGTTTGTTCGTTTTCGAATCGATGAGCGAGCCACCATTGAGCAAGATGTAGTTGGCAAAGCGGGCGCGAGTGGTGGCAACATAGAGCAGGTTGTATTCATCATGGCTTTGGCGCTGCTTCCATGTGTGGGTGAGCCCATCGAAGGCACCGGGCCAGAAATCAGGGCGGGCGTCTTTGTTGGCGGGGGCGAGCAGGATGGCGTTGCCCCCGGGGGCGCGGTAGAAGTGCAAATCGCTTTCGCTGTCGATGGCATCATCCGACAGGAAGGGGAGGATGACGGCATCGAACTCCAAGCCCTTGCTCTTGTGCATGGTCATGATTTGCACATAGCGGGAGGAGGCCACGCCTTGCGCGCTGAGGGTGGAGATACGGTTCAGCCAATCGGGGAGGGTGCCGCCTGTGGCATCGAAGGCGCGCGCGGCGCTCAGCCAGGTGGAGATGAGCTGGTTGTGAGCCGCTTGTTGTTCGGGCTCCAGGGATTGCAAGGGGAAGTGTGCCCCAATGTGGTCGAGCAGGGCGGCGTAGCCTTGCCGCTCCAGCAGGTCGCGGAGGTGCTCCCAGGCGTCGGTGGTTGTTTTTTTGTCGAACAAGCAGCTCATGAATGAGGCCTTGAGCACGCTGAGCGCGGTTTGATCGTGCGGGTGGCTCAGCCAGCGGAAGAGGTGGTGCAGCATTTCCCCCAGCGGGCACGCGATGGCGGCCAATGTGTCTTTGACTAGCAGGACGGGCAAATCAGGCATGTCGTTGCGGAGGTGGTTTGCTATGGCCTCGGCCTCGCTGTTGGTGCGGGTGAGGATGCCAATGCTCATGCCATTGATGGGGGCTTTGTCTTGGTGGGTCAAGCGTTTCAGGATGCCGCTGATGGCCTCGTATGCGCGGTCCTTGGCGTTTTTATCGTCATCGTCACCGCTTTCCATTTCTGCAGCCACGACTTGCATTTCCACGTAGCCCTCCGCATCTTTTGCGGTTTCGTGGTTGGTGTAGTGCCCTAGCGCCACGCTGTGGTCGCCTGCATCGTTGAGTTCCACTTGGTGAAGCTTGCTAAAGAGGGTGTTGACAAAGCCGTCTGTGCCCATGATGGCGCGAGCCGAGCGGAAGCTCTGGGTGAGATGAGCGGGCTGGATGGGCACGCGCCATTCTTCATCTGTGTGGAGTTTATGGAAAGCTTGCGTGTCGCCGGTGCGGAATCCGTAGATGCCCTGCTTATCATCGCCCACCACAAAGAGGCTGCCCTCTGCGACGAAGTGTGCAGCATCTTCGTGGTAGGGGCGCAGGGAGGCCGGGAGCGGGCGGGGGCTTTCTGTGGTGAAGGGCACTGCCGATTCGCCGAGGAGGATTTGGAGCACGGGAGCGAGAGTTTCGAACTGCGCGTCGGAGGTGTCTTGGAACTCATCGAGCATCCAATGGATGTATTTTTTGCCAGTGCGCAGGGCGAGGTGTTCGCGGCAGTAGGACGCATCGTCTACCTCCTCAATATCGTGCTCTTTGGTCATGAGTTCGCGAGCTTTGCGCGCGATGTCATCGAAGGAGAATTGCCCCGTGGCGGTGAGGCGCGTCTCGTAGGCATCTGCGTAGTCTCGCAGCAGGGAGAAGAGCGCGCGAGTGCGCGCGGCGGCATCGTACAGGCACTTGGCGGGGAGATGGTCTCGCAGGTAGCAGGCGGTGGCGATGATGGCCGATATGCCGTCCAGCTCCATGGGCGCAACCTTGGCGGCGATGCGCTTGGTGGCGCCCGTGACCCCGTAATTGCCCTTTGCCAGCTTATTGATGAGCTTGGTAAGTGCATCGCTATCCTCTTTGGTGGAGAAAACGCTCTGCGCGAGCTGTTCGGCTTCTTCCGCGGCGGTTTGCAGCTCTGGCGTCATGGGGAGTTGCTGCTCAAAGGCGCGGGAGAGACTACCGAGCAGCGTGAATAAGCGCTCGTGCTCGTCGGGGCGTTCGGGAAGCCATTTTTTGATAGTGGCAGAGATAGGTACCACCCCTGCAGCCAGTTTGAGAAGGCCAGCATAGACGTTCTTGTCAAAATCGGATTCAGAATAGTTGAGCAGAAGAGAACGGAGCGTGGTTGCTTGAGCATGCCATTCGGCAGCCTCCTCCTTGGTGGCTACATGGAAGGGCGTTTGGCTCTGTGCGGCGAAGTAAGAAGTGTTCTGCCACGCATCTACGCTGGGATTTTCGCGGTAGAGGGAGAGATAGGAGTGAAGCTCCTTTTCGATGCGCTCAATGGTCTTGCCACCCTTGCCACCGGTGAGGTCGGCAAACATGTCGAGGAAGTCTTTGCGCTTTTGGACTTCGGTGGTGCGGGCATCCAAGTAGTCGTGGACGGTGTCGCGGCGCACCTTTTGCTCATCCGCAGGGTCGAGAGACGACACACTGTTGACGCCTAGCTCCAGGCAATTACCCGCCACGAGAGAGTTGAAGAAACTGTCGATGGTGGAGAGCTCGAGCTTGGACATGGCCATGACAACCTTGCGCAGCAGGGTGGCAAATTGCGCGGCGTTTTGCTGCGGGAGCTTCAAGTAGGCCTGCAGTTCCTTATCCTGAGCGTACAGGTCTTCAGGGTATTTGCCTTCGGCGGCGGCGCGTTTTACAATGGCGACCGTGGCGGGGAGCAAGGGCACATCGTTGGCGGCTGGGGTACATTCGTTTTCCGACAGCTGGGTGAACCCGCTCCAGACATCCCACACGCGGGATGCCAGCTGGTTGCGCTGGGTCTTTTTATCGCGCAGGTCGCAAGCGCCCTCTGCCAGTGCATGCAGGATACGCCCGCGGAACTCGCCTGCGGCTTTGCGGGTAAAGGTGAGCGCGATGATTTTTTCTGGCGCCACACCCAGCATGAGCAAGGCGATGTAGCGGGAGACGAGTTGGTAGGTTTTTCCCGTGCCGGCAGACGCGGAAATGCGTGTGCTGGTTGTGTGGTAAATCAGGTGTTGCGTGGATTCGGGCATGATGGGGGGGAAAAGCGGGTTAGATATCGAGTTCGGGGAGGTTGAACATGGAGCGGGGGTCGCACTGGGCGGAGATGGCACCAAAGCGCGGGGCGTTTTTATCCCAGCTCTCGCCTGTGAGCCGCGAATAGGGGCGGCTCTTGAGCCGGAGCGACTCCGCCGAGAAAAGACACACGCCGTCTTGCATCATGCGGATGGCAGAATCAACCGTCTGCATGGCGTTGTCTAGCAGCTCTTTGGGGGTGTGCGCAAAGTTCCACTTGCTCCCGCCTTGGCCTATGATGGAAATCAAGCAGCCAGATTCTATCAGGGGGAAACACTGCATTCTTTGTGTTTTGGTTTGCAGGTTGTAGTAGAAGAGATCGGGCATGACATGAGCCAAGGGTTCATCTGGCAAGTCGCCGCGCAGGTCTTTGGCATTGAGCTGGCGCAGGCCGTAGGCATAGAGCATGAGCTGCACGTCCTTCCAGTGGTAGTATTTTGCTGAGTATTCACCGCTCTTGTTGGTGTACTCTGTTTTGATGACGGGGAAGGTGTAATCTGCCGTGTTCATGAAGCGGCAGAAGGGAGAGGCCTCGCCCTCTTCCAGTGCGTCAAAGTGTTGTTTGATGGGCTTTTTCTCGTTTGTGGAGGTTTTGTAGTCGATGATGCGCCAATGGCCGTCTTCGTGGCGGTCGATGCGGTCGGCCGTCATTTTGAATTGCACTGTCTCGCCATTGCTGAGGGTGAGGGTGGGGGTGAGCACTTTTTCGCAGGCGATGTTGACCCAGCCTTCCAGCAAATCTTGCACGTGTCGACAGGCAAAGTCATGCAGACTTTTTTCAATGTTTTGCAGCTGCAATTCCAGCGGCAAGGGCTGGGTGAGTCGTGTTTGGGTGGGCATGTACACCTTGCTCCATTCTGCCTGCATGGTGTCGAGGGCGAGTTGCTCTACCGCAGCGATGAGCTGGGATTTGTCTGAGGCGTGGGGAAAGCGCTCGCGCAGCTTGGCCTCGCAGGGGAGTTCTCGCACGACGTGTTCGAGGATGGCGTGCATGATGGTGCCGTACTCGTTGCTCTCCAGCTCCGATTTTTCGTCGTCGTAAGCGTTGCCGGCATCGAGCCCAAAGAGGTGTTTGAGCCAGAAGCTGAGCGGGCATTGGAGGAAGCCTCCCAGCAAGGTGGGCGAGTATGTGCGGGAGCTGCGCTTGAACGGATTGTCTATCCCCCGGGCGATGCAGTCTATGCTTTCCAGTATGCCTGGGCGTATTTTTTCACCCTCCGGCAAGCTGTTTTCTGCTTGTTTCAAGGGGCACACGGGGATGACCGGCATGGCCGACACGATGGAGGATTCGGCAAAGAGGAAGCGCGCGCGCTGGGGCAACAGCTCCTTTTGGCAGCGCAGGAGCAGGGCTGAGGGCGCTACAGCAGAACCATCGGGATTCTGGCGCGTGAGGATGAAATGAACACTGCCAGGGGTACGGCTGCTCAGTACGGAGGCGAGGAGGTAGGAATCGCGCGCCATGCGGAACTTCTCATGGCGGATACCCAGTTCATCGCACAGGGATTCGGGCAGGAAATCATCCTCTTGCACGGGCTCGGGGATGCAGCCATCGTGCATGGCTGCGATGATGGTTCTTTCCCCGTGGGAGAAGGGGAGCTCGCGCCACCCCATCACATTGCCCACGGTCATAGCACGCGCGTTCTTATTTTGTACGCCGTCTGCGGCACTTTGGGCTTCGTGGCGCAAGACTTCTAGCAGGGTGCTGGCGTCTCGAAAGTGCGGCAGCGTGTCAGGGGTCAAGTATTTGCCCAATTTTTTGCAGAATTTTTGCACGGCAGCGCCGAGGAATTCATCATTGTAATGCCGCAGCAGCCCAGTAAACAGACTCTTGAATTGGGCTGGGAGAGTTTGGATGTGGCAGCAGGCGGTTGCGAACTTCTTGACGGATTTTGCGTATTCGTAATACACCGAGCTGCGTTCACGGGCGAGGTATTCCAAGTTTCTGTACCCTCTAGTTGGCAGTTCTTGCGCTGGGTTCAGGTATTGGCAGAGGGTGTCGGAGGTGGCGGGCAGGAGCGCCTCTCGCAGTTTTTCAATGTGGTGCTGGAGGTTGGCGCGCACCTCTGGCGGAGCTCCCAGAACGTGCTGCAATGCGCGGTTGCAGAGGAGCGCCAAGAAGGCGTTCATCTCACCCATGCCGCCCGCGTGTTCCTCGAACTCGAAGCGGTTTTGCTGGGCGGCACAGTAATTGGCCAGTTGCTCGGGGAGAATCCCCACATCGGTGGCGAGCAGGTTGCGCCCCTCTGGGGCATAGAGCCGCCATGGTGTGTCTCGTGTGGTGCTGCTGAAGGCGCCTACCAAGGCTGGGGTATAGCTGGGGTTGCCCGTGGAGATGACAACTTGGTCAGAATGGAAGCCGCCAGCTAGGCGCAGCGCTTCGGCCGCCAGTTCATCTGCCCCGTCGACGAGATGAATGGTGGAGGCGGCGTTGTCCACCATGGTTTGCTCCTCATCCGCAAAGCCGATGGCCTGCGGGATGTCGATATGGCAGTCTTCGCTAGCCCAGTATGTTTCGAGCGGGCGGCCAAGGGAATCGAAACGAGCGAGATACTCTGGCGTATTGGGAGCATGAACCCACATGTCCACTTGGCAAATGGCTTGGCTGTGGAGATTGCGGAGGTAGCGGGCCATCTGGGGCGAAAATTCGGGCACGCAGGCAAAGATGAGCAGCTTGCTGTTTTTGATAGGCTGTGGGTTTTCCACGAGCGTGGCTCGTGCCTCATGGCCCGGGGTGCGATTGAAGGTGTGTTGCAGCACGGAATCGACCTTGGAGAAAATCTCTCCCAGCTTGCGCCAGCGAACTTGTTCTTGCGAAAGCGCGGCTTGTCTGGCTGTGAGGGCCTTGCGCTCGGACTCTTGGTTTTTGCCCAAGCGCTGGAGTGAGTCGGCTACCGCCGCTTCTCGCTTTTGGAGCAGCCCCGTGACGCGGTCGACCGTTATTTCTTCCTTTTCCAAGCGGGAGTGAAGCGCCATGAGCTTGTGCGCCACGCCCACGGCCCAGCGTTCGCGGTGGTGCTTGGGCATGCGGGGAATGAGCGGTGCATAAAGGGCCACAGGATTTCCCGAGCCCGAGTTCAGCACCTGCAGCCATGCGGCTAGGGTTTCCTCCTGCGTGGCCATGTTGACGCCCTGGGGGGATATCAAGTGATCAACAAGCGTGATGGTGGGCATCAGAATGGCTTTGCCCGCTTTTTTTTCGGCCATGTATTCGCGCAGACGACGCCCACTTTCGGCGGTGGGTACGACTACTGTGGCGCGGCGGTATTGGGATGCCGTGTTAGGGTCGGTCAGGTGGCTCAGCAGGCGCTCGGCGACGAGCTCGATGGCGGGTTTATCCCAGCCAAGAAAGTGTAATGCGGGGGTACTCATATAATTTATGTTATTTTACCACAAAATGGAGGCTTGTGGCAAGATATGACAGGGAAAAACTCGTTTTTTGTATAGGCGGGGAGGGAAGTGTGCTAGAGTGAGGGCGAGACATGAATGAGACACCGGGTACATGGAAGATACGCCGCGCCACCGAGGGGGATTTGGCGGCACTGCAGGCCTTTTACTGGCAGCTGACGGATGATTTGGAGAAGCAGCCTTACCACCCGCTGTGGGAAAAGGGGGTGTACCCCGATGCGGCTTATTTGCAAGCTAGTGTGGCAGCTGGTGAGCTGTGGGTGGCCGATATGCAGGGGCAGATTGCCGCCGCCATGGTGGTGAATGACCGCTGCAATGAGGGCTACATGCAGGTGGAGTGGCAGGTGCAAGCTGCCATGGGCGAGTTTACGGTGATTCACACGCTCGGCGTGGCCACGGCGTACCAGCGCCGCGGTATAGGCGCTGCCATGGTGCGGCATGCCATGGTGCTGGGGGCCGAGGCCGGGCACAAGGCGGTGCGCTTGGATTTGATTGACCACAACTTGCCCGCCGAGCCCGCCTACACCAAGTTAGGCTTCCGCAAGTGCGGCAGCATCCGCTTGTTCTACGAGTCGGTAGGCTGGCAGATTTTTCACATGTATGAGTATGCGCTGTGACGGCGCACGCCGGATAGCAAAAAGCCCCGCAGTAAAAACACTGCGGGGCTTTTTTGTACGACCGACGCGATATGCGCACTGCGGTGAAAGTCCGAGCGGAGCCGCGATGATGCGGAATCCCAGACCTGAAGAACAACTGCGGGGAGGTAACGAACCGTGGAAGAGGAAGTTCGAGGGGAAATCCCGACTGTACGAACAGGAATTGCATATAAGGCCGGATGG
>Ga0233362_1000098_pt1 | contig 19501 bp, 25 predicted proteins | sample ElkDunMinimDraft_22_FD_180674 | JGI IMG/M metagenome (GOLD analysis project Ga0233362, IMG submission 180674) | Fecal eukaryotic communites from dung pellets of Tule Elk in California, USA - Elk Dung C1 | ecosystem: Host-associated > Mammals > Digestive system > Large intestine > Fecal | place... | reverse complement strand
CATTGCCGTCCTTTCCCCCGCACCCCCTATCCTGCTAGCACCCCTCTCCCTTTGGCTTTTTGTGGAAGCGAAAGTGCCTTTTTGGGGGCTTCCTGTGGTGTCGCAACTGTTTTTACAATTTTCAAATGACAATTTTTTGCCACAAAATCAAAATTTAAGTTGCATCTTCCTGAAGTATGCTCTATAATGAGGGCACCTTAAAACAGACACATCTTATGTCCGACAATATTAAAGACCAAGTGAAGGAAATCATCGTCGAACAGCTCGGCGTTGACCCCGAAAAGCTGACCGATGATGCTAAGTTCATCGAAGATCTCGGTGCAGACTCTCTTGACACCGTTGAGCTCGTTATGACGTTCGAAGAAAAGTTCGGCGTTGAAGTGCCTGACGAGGATGCCGAGAAGCTTAAGTCTGTAGCTGATGTAGTTGCCTACATCACCGAGCACCAGGCCTGATTTAGCCCGGCAAGCTTTTTGATTTTACGGGCGGTTCCTCCTGAAAGGCGGGGCCGCCCCTTTCTTTTTTCAACGCTGTTGGCGCACAGGGTGTCATTGACGAACAATGGATGATTCGGATACAAGGTATGCTTTGCAGAATACGCACGTGCTGTACGTGCCGGATCGGCGCATAGACACTTTTGGCGATACTCGATTTAACTTTAGGCTGCTTGCCGAGCCCATGGATGCCGTGGGGCATTGCCGCGTGCGCAGCGGCTGGGTAGAAGCCAGAAAGCCTCGTATCCTGCGCCCGGCAGATATGCGCGGAATTGAAACAGAGGGGTTCAGCCGGGATATGACCCGCTTTTTTGAGTGGATGATGCACCACGGGGCCAAACTGCAAGCCCTTCTCAAGTACGGTTTTCAATTTAGCCGCTCTAATACATCAGAAGAATATTTGCATGAAGACATTCGGGAGGTTTCCGACCGCGTTGTTAAGGAAGCCTTACACTCCGGAGATACATACAGGGCTGTCATTCGCGGTGTGGATGATGCTTGGGAGGTCTCGCTGATGTACTTTATGCTGGAAATGATACAACAGTCTCATGAAATTAACATCTTTGATTTTAAGCGCCGGGGCCTTTTGTAGTCTGCTGGGTGGAGTTTATGCTGCCGATAACTATTCACTCTGGCCTCGCAGACCTGCGGAGTTGGAGCAAGCTCGCCACTTAGTACGCGAGCAAAAAGTGATGGAAGCAGCTGCGCTATTGGAACCCTTTGTGACAGAGGTAGGCATTGCCGGGCGCGAGGCCAGACAAATCATGGGTGCTGTGAATGTGCGGCGTTATTTGTCCCGGCGCCATCCGCAGGCAAAAGTATACCAAGTAAAACGCGGAGACACCATAGAACGCATAGCTGAGGCCAATAAATGCCCGACAGACGTGCTCATGCTTCTCAATGGCTTGGTAGAGCCCTCCCTGCTTAAACGAGGGCAAAAGCTGGTCGTGGTGCCGATGAGCCTGCGCATCGAAGTGCGCCCCGCCCAACGCGAGATTTCCGTGTGGGATGGTTCCCAACTTGTAGCGGACTACGATATCGTGGAGCTGCGGGGGGTAGAAGGGAAGGACAATATGGAAACCAAGATAGTAGCCCGCGAAGGATACCTTCGTGGGGTGGCAGTTCCGCGCCGCTCCCTCATGTATGCAGCCAGCGACAGGGTGTTGCGCATGGAAAAGGATATTTGCATCACCGGGGCCCAACGCATACCCGGTGCATATATTAAGATGGAGCCCAAAGATGCCAATGAGTTGGCTCTGTTGGTCGGAGTAGGTGCTCGTGTTTCCCTCGTATGGGACGAAGCCGCCTACGTCAGCTCCTTTTCAGCAGAATCCGAGCCGGCGGTACAGAAAAAATAAGCCGCTAAGCGCTGTTGGCCAATTATTACCGCATGCGTTGAGAGGGGGTACTGCTCGCGTTTGCTCTGTTGCGGGGGGTGATGCCCACGTAGTTGCGTACATCTTTAAACGGTGCTTTGTACACTCGCGGATTTGCAATCCAAATTGCTGTAGAGGTGCCGCCATCCAGATTCAGGGCAGTTTTCACCTTAAACTTTCCCAGCGTGCCGGGTTTTGAAATCCATGCCGCGAGTTGGCGCAGCGTAAGAGGAGAAGTAATCGCGATACACCAAGTCCCATTGCCGTCCGTCGCTACAAAGGTACGGCGCGCATGCTTTTTGGTATCCAGCCCGCCAACAGCGGCTCCATTGTCTACCAAGAAAGGTCCGCCTTGGATGGCTTCCTTCATTCGCTGCGTGGGCAAAGAAAGCATCGCACTTCTTTCCAATTTGATATCTTGCCCTGTATCATACAGCACCCCGGCTACAGTAAAAGCCCCCTTGGACAGATGATGCCGGCATGTGCCGCGGTGCTTCAACAGCCCAAGAGGAGTTCGCTGTTTATCTGCTGAAAAATAACCGCCATTCACACCTGCTTCACACGCGTTCTGCCTCATGGCTGCTTCCAAAGACCCATAGCGCGGAATCCCATCGCCCTCATCCAAAACCATGAGAGCATGTGTACGAGCCTTGAAAAAGTAGGCATCAATGCGATCCTCATGCGATAATAAGCCCCAAATCCCCGGTTGTTTGTGCAACCGAGTAAATGCTTGGTATGCGGCATGGCTCGTGCTGCTGAGAATGCAAAATAGGAAGATGATAAGGAACCGCGCCATGTGCCCTATATGATAGAGGGTTTGCGCGGCGTGCAACAGTACGCAGTGTGTCATGACGATGCCAAACTTCGCATGCAAAATTATCACAAAAAAGCTTTTCATGCGCTATAGGCTTTGGTAGAATGTGCCTGAACCGAGAGCAAAGTGCCCCCGGATGTCTTTAATACACACAAACGCAAGTACTACAATTCATATGAACGACGAAAACGCTACAGAACAGTCAGCAGGTAAAATGATGTCCGGGGCTGAGGCCCTTGTGCAGAGCCTAGTGCGCGAAGGCGTAGATGTAGTATTTGCTTATCCCGGTGGTGCAAGTATGCCCATGCACCAAGCATTGAGCCATGAGCCTTCCATTCGCACGATTCTCCCGCGTCATGAGCAGGGCGGCGCTTTTGCCGCTGAGGGCTATGGCCGCGTGACCGGTAAAGTAGGTGTTTGCATGTCCACGTCCGGTCCCGGCGCAACCAACATGATTACTGCCATTGCTGATGCTTTCCTTGATTCTGTTCCCATGGTTGCCATCACGGCGCAGGTAGGCAGTGGCCTGATTGGCAGCTCTGCCTTCCAGGAGACAGACGTGTTTGGCATGACCGCCCCCATCGTCAAGCACAGTTACCTGGTCACCAAGCTGGAAGATATTCCCCGCATTATCCGCGAGGCCTTTTACATTGCCCGCAGCGGTCGTCCCGGTCCCGTGGTGATTGATATTCCCAAGAACTTCCAAGAGGGCAAATTCGTGCCGGATTTTGACTGCCCCATGGATTTGCCGGGCTATGTCAAAGATTTGCCCGTACCGGAGGAAGCGTTGGATGCCGTACTGCCGATGCTACTGGCAGCCAAGCGCCCGGCTATATACGCCGGTGGCGGCGTTGTGATTTCCAACGCCTCTGCTCAGCTGCAGGAGTTCGCCGAGCGCTTGCAAATTCCCGTAGCTACCACCCTCATGGGGATTGGAGCCATGCCGGAGAGCCACCCCCTGTCTGTGCGCTGGTTGGGCATGCACGGCCCCGTGTACGCCAACAACACCGTGAATGAAGCGGACGTTGTGCTTGCCATTGGTGCGCGCTTTGATGATCGCGTGACCGGTGCCGTCAAATCCTTCTGCGAGCACGCCAAGATTATTCACATTGATTACGACGCTGCCGAGCTCAACAAGAACAAGCGAGTAGATGTTGCTGTGCGGGCCGATGCCTGCGCTGCTCTCACCTACATGAACAAGCGCTTGGAAGAGCAGGGGGTCAAGGTGCGCTCCTATGCGTTGGAAAACCGCCCCGAATGGTTTGGCATCATCAACCGTTGGAAGCAGGAATACCCCCTCTGCTATGAAAAGCGCGAGCGTGAAATTGCCCCGCAGGCCGTTATCGAGGAACTCTATCGCCAATTGGGTAGCCAAGAAGCCATTATTTGCACCGGCGTAGGCCAGCACCAGATGTTTGCCGGGCAGTTCTATCGCTTTGAAAAGCCCCGTCGCTTCTCCACCTCCGGTGGCTTGGGCTCCATGGGCTATGGCTTGCCTGCTGCTATGGGCGCTCACGTGGCATACCCCGAACTCCCCGTCGTCAACATCGATGGCGATGGCTCCTTCCTCATGAATGTGCAGGAACTTGCTACCATTCATGTGGAGAAAATGCCAATCAAGTGCATTATCCTTAACAACCAGCATCTCGGTATGGTGGTGCAATGGGAAGATCTTAAATACGATTCCAACCGCGCCAATACTTTCTTGGCCGACCCCGCCGATAAGTACGACCCAACACACCACACCCCGGAAATCCTCTACCCCAACTTCACTCTTCTTTGCTCCGGCTTTGGCGTGAAGTGCGAGCGAGTCATCGAACCCGAGGAACTTGCCCCTGCAATCAAGCGCATGTTGGAGGCAGATGAAGCGTATATTTTGGATGTCATGGTGCCGTATGATGTGCACGTGCTTCCCATGATTCCCGGTGGCATGGGGTACCGCGACGTGGTGCTTGAACGCATTGCCGGTGATGGCAAAGGACGGCGTGCATCCGAGCTAGGCAAGGAAATTCCTTCTGCGCTCTAAGTTATTCCGCATCAAGCTATGGGCACCGGCATCATCAAAAACATCATCATCGGTATCATCTTGATGGTGTTGGCGTTTGTTGTCGGGTCCATGGCTGCAGATGGCGCCCGCGATTCCTTACTCATATTGGGTGGTATTGTGGGCGCCTTTGTGTTGCTTTATTTAGGCAAAAACTGCTGGTGGCTCATATATGTGTTGCCGCCGGTTTTGTCTTTGATTGACCTAGGCATTTTTTCATCCTTCCCAGCTGCGTACATGATATGCGCAGTGGTTCTCGTGTATTGGATTGTGCTACGCATGATGGGATACGTGAGAATCGTATGGCACGGTGTCATATGGATGGACTTTCTCACGCTGGTTCTTATCGCATATTACGCCCACTCGTATTACATGCATCCGGTTGAGTTGATGATATTCAGTGATGCGGATACAGAGTTCGTAGGGGGTAAGGAATATATATTCTGCGCTGCGGCTGCAATTTGCTATTTGTCTTTGAGTATTGTGCCGTGCACCATGGAGAGATTGAACAATGTTCTTCGGTGGGCATTTTGGGGACAGGTTGCGATGGTCATACTCCTGTTTATCGTTAACCGTGGTGGCATGTTTCGAGTCGGCAATCTCATCTATGTAGCGATGGCTTGCAAATATCCTCTGATGGGTTTGGTTGTGGCCCCGTGGAAATTACTTTTGCTCCTTTTTGGCCTTTCACTTACGCTGTATGGCCGACGAGAGGTGTTCATCATCGCCAGTTTTACGTACGTAGGTATATCGTTAGCCAAGAGACAATTTATATTACTGCTCATTGCGGCCGGCCTGACCATCGGGACTCTTACATATCTGAGCTCTGAAAATCTCTTGTTGCTGCTGCCGAATCGTATTCAGCGTACTTTGTACATCCTGCCATGGCTGAAGATAAAAAAAGAAATAGCGCTGGAAGCACAACACTCGAACGATTGGCGCGTGGAAATGTGGAAGTGGGCCATGGACCCGCGTACGCGTTATATCCGTGACTATGTGTGGGGGGATGGATTCGGTGTGTCGATGAAACTCCTGCGCCTTACCACGATTTCACTGAATCGAGGTACTGTGAGCGCGGCCGACCAGCAACGCTTTGCCGAAACTGGCGTATGGCATAGTGGTGTCTTCACGGCCATTCACCGAGTGGGATTTGTCGGGCTTGGACTCATGATGATATGGCACATTGCGGCGCTCTTCCTCATTGCACGCATTTGTGCAGCGTTGGACAAGCGGAACCAGAGCTTTTATCTGATGTATCAAGTTATGCCGTTTTGGGGATACGCATTCTGTTATTACATATCAGCCGGCACGATTGTGTACTTCTTCTCTCAATTTCACATGCTCGCGATTGCAAAGGTTGCATACAGCGAGGCCATACGCACAGGTGTGCTGCCCCGTCTTTTCACCCGGCAGCAATATATCCCCCTGGCCATCCGCGAGATAGAGGCGCCTCCCGCTCCTGCGGCGCATTGAATCGAGATAAGAAAAAGCCGCAAAGTAATCTTTGCGGCTTTTGTAATAAGTGTTTGACCTCTCTTTTGCAGAGAAAAACACGCACCGTGATTAGTGGCGGAGCGAGAGACGCACAAGCAGGCTCTTGTAGAGCTCATTGTCTGTACGCTTTGCATAATCAAGGAGCTTACGGCGGCGAGCCACCAGCATCAGCAGACCGCGGCGGGAAGCATGATCGTGCTTGTGAGCAGCGAGGTGCTGGGTCAGGTGGGCAATACGCTTGGTAAGGACTGCCACCTGGAAAGCGGTGGAGCCGGTATCCTTCTCATTAATCTTGAAGTCGTTGACGTTGATATCGCTCATTGTCTTGTATCTTGTATTTAGTGGTTGATTTTTCGTGGCTGCGGCAAATCGACCTGACAAGGTGAGGGGATAATAGCACCAAATTCGGCAGATGCAAGCCAAATTTGAAGAAAATGAACTTATTTAGAGTAAATGAGTGCCTCAGAGAGTAACTAATGGCGTTCTTTCTGTTTGACACAGCGTGTCGCCTTGTGTTACCTTTCGAGCAGAGAGATATGGATATATTTTCCTCAATATTCGATTGGATTGCCATGGCCTTGAAAGCGGCCGAACTGCTGCCGGACTTTTCATCGCCTCGGGGCATCTTCTGCGCTATAGCTTGGCTTTCCACTGCAGTCTCGCTTGTTATGCTGGTGCTTTCCCTCTTCTCTGATTTTGACGGGGATGACGTGGAAGTGGCAGATGGTGACACCGGCTCATTCTCACTGCGAGCGCTGGTGGGCTTTGCGCTGGGGCTTGGCTGGGGTGGTTTCATCGCTATCCAGTCGGGGCTCGGGGTAGGGGCCTCCATTTTTGTAGGGCTCATGCTTGGCATCATCATGTTCTTCATCGTGGCAGGCATCATGCGCGCGATATATAGTTTAAAGTCAGATGGCTCCCTCAACTACTCCAGCTTGGTGGGCATGACCGGCACCGTCTACGTAACGATACCGCCCCATGGTGAGCCCGGAGGCCAAGTACAGGTTGCACACCCCAGCCAGATGATTACCATGGCCGCCGTGCAGGAAGGGGACACCCCCTTGCCGGCCATGACCCGTATCGAAGTCGTGGCGGCCACCACCTACCAACTAGTTGTGCGTCCCGTCTCCCCCACATCCTCCAACCAATAACCATCCGTCCACACTCAAATGATAAACACGATTACTCCCATCCTTGCCACAGCGGCAGATTCCACCGCTCCCAGCATCATTGCCATTTTGGTGTTGGTACTGTTCCTGCTTGGTACCGTAGCAGTGCTGTTCAGCCGCTACAAAATGTGTCCTTCGGATAAAATTCTCATCGTCTACGGCAACGTCGGGGCAGGGCGCTCTGCCAAATGTATACACGGTGGTGCTACATTTGTGATGCCCATCATCCAGAGCTGCGCTTTCATGGATCTGAACCCCCTCAACATCGACGTGCCACTCAAAGGTGCGCTCTCCAGCCAAAATATCCGTGTGGATGTACCCTCCTCCTTCATCGTAGGCATCAGCACGCAGCCGGAAATCATGCAAAATGCCGCCAGCCGTCTCCTTGGGCGCACGCGCGAAGAAATTCGTGCCCTCGCCTCTGAAATCATCATGGGGCAGATGCGCGTGGTCATCGCCTCCCTCACCATCGAAGAAATCAATGCCGACCGCGAGAAACTCATCCGCGGCATCACAGGCGGTGTAGATGTAGAGCTTCACAAAGTAGGACTCTATCTCATCAATGCCAACATCACCGACATCCGCGATGCCTCCGGCTACATTGCCGCCTTGGGGCAGGAAGCAGCCGCCCGTGCCATCAACGATGCCATGATTAAAGTGGCAGAAGAAACACGCCGCGGTGAAATCGGCAAGGCTGAGGCCCTGCGCGAGCAAACCGTGCAAGTTGCCATGGCCAATGCCGCTGCGGTAGAAGGCAACAACGAAGCTCAAATGAAAGTAGCTGATTCCAACGCCCGCCTCAAGGTGCGCCAAGCAGAAGCACAGCGCGTAGCCCTCGTGGCCGAGCGCGAGCAAGCCGCCAAGGCGGAGGAAGCAGGCTACATCGCCAACAGAGAAGCTGAAATGAAGCGTGCCGAATTGGAACGTGCTACCCTCACCGCCAACGAAATTGTGGCCGCTGAAATTGAGAAACGCAAACAAGAAATTGCCGCCGAAGCAGCAGCCGCCGTCTTGGTGCGCGAAGAGCAGGGTAAGGCAGATGCCCTCGTCATCGCTAAGCAAGCAGAAGGCCAGGCTGCCATCAAGCTCGCACAGGGTGAGGCAGATGCCCTCCTCCTCAAAAAGAAGGCAGAGGGTGAAGGCCTCGAAATGGTGGGGCGCGGTCAGGCATCAGCTATTCAAGCAGCCCTCGAAGCCAAGGCCAACGGCTTCCGCCAAATCGTGCAAGCGGCCGGCGATGCCCGTGCCGCCTCCGGCCTCCTCGTCACCGAGCAGCTCCCGCAGATTGTCGAAACCCAGGCCAGCGCCGTGCGCAACCTCACATTTGACAAAGTCGTCGTCATGGGCGGGGGAGATTCCAAAAGCGGTAGCGTAGGCAGCTTTGTGCAGAACCTCGTAACCGGCACGCTTCCCCTTCATGAGCTCGCCGGTAGTGTTGGTGTGCAACTGCCCGATTATCTCGGTAAACCCGCCCCCGAATCCAACACAACAACCCCGCAGGCCTAAAATCCTGTCATCTCTTCCCATTTTTGCATCCCCGGTGTACTCAACGTGCGCCGGGGGTGTTTTCTTGCCTACTTTCATCCCAAAATGGCGCATCTGTGCAAAAAGATGCAAAAAATCTTGATTTTTATGAAGAAAAGACTTGCCAAATCAGGAAAAAAAGGTAAAATGCCGTACCCCTTAGTGGCGTAGGAATACGCAAAGGGAAAGGATTTTATCGGGTCCGCCGCCGGAAAAACGGTAGGTTTCCTCTGGTAATGAGGAGCTTGCAAGTTATCCGTAAGCGCCTGAAAAACAACAAACTAGAAGGAAACATGCCGACCATCAATCAGCTCGTCCGCAAGGGACGTATCGTACCGGAAGAGAAATCGAAGTCTCGTGCTCTTCACAGCTGCCCTCAGCGCCGCGGTGTCTGCCTCCAGGTGATGACCCGTACGCCGAAGAAGCCGAACTCCGCTCTTCGTAAAGTTGCTAAAGTTCGCCTGACCAATGGCGAAGAAGTGATCGCCTACATCGGTGGCGAAGGCCACAACCTGCAGGAACACTCCATCGTGCTCGTTCGCGGTGGTCGTGTGAAGGACTTGCCGGGTGTGCGTTATCACATTGTTCGTGGTGCTCTGGACTGCCTTGGCGTTGATAAGCGTCGTCGCGGCCGTTCGAAGTACGGTGCCAAGCGCCCCAAGGCCGGTGCCGCTCCCGCAGCAGGTTCTAAGAAGAAGTAACTTAACCCCTTAATATAAATAAAGTTATGGCTCGTCGTAAACGCGTCTATAAGAAGATTGAACAGCGCGACTCTCGCTATGATTCCGTGCTCGTAGGCAAGCTCATCGGCAAGGTGATGCTCGCCGGTAAGCGCTCTCTGGCTGAGCGTATTGTCTACAAAGCTATCGATATTGCCAACGAAGGCACCGATACCGTCAGCCCCCTCGAAGTGCTGACCCGCGCCATTGAGAATGCCAAGCCCCGTGTGGAAGTGAAGAGCCGCCGCGTGGGTGGTGCTACCTACCAAGTGCCCTTGGAAGTGGCTCCTGATCGCTCCGAAGCTCTGGCTATGCGTTGGATTATTGGCTATGCCCGCAACCGCAAGGGTGTCCCCATGGCCAAGGCTCTCGCCAACGAAATCAAGGAAGCCGCTGCCAATCAGGGTGCCGCCGTTCGCAAGCGCGACGATGTGCACAAGATGGCACAGGCCAACCGCGCCTTTGCTCACTTCCGCTGGTAATCAGCTCGCGGAAGTTTTCTCGTAATCTCTGAAATTAACAACATTCATATTACTTTCAACTATGGCTAGTGTTAGCAGCCCCGACCGTAAGGCCCCGCTTGAGCGTTACCGTAACTTCGGTATTGCCGCTCACATTGACGGTGGCAAAACCACGCTTTCCGAACGTATCCTTTTCTACACCGGCATGATCCACAAGATCGGCGAGACCCACGAAGGGTCTGCGACGACCGACTGGATGGAACAGGAACAGGAACGCGGTATTACAATTACCTCCGCCGCCGTTACGACCAACTGGAAACAGCTCCCCGCTGAGGGCTGCTGCAAGCTTTTCGAGAACGAGAACTTCCAGCTCAACGTTATTGATACCCCCGGCCACGTGGACTTCACCGCTGAGGTGGAGCGCTCCCTGCGTGTGCTCGACGGTGCCATCGTTGTGTTCTGCGGTGTTGCCGGCGTGCAGCCCCAGACCCAGACAGTGTGGCGCCAGGCCAACAAGTATGAAGTGCCCCGCATCTGCTTCGTCAACAAGATGGACCGCACGGGTGCCAACTTCAACAACGTGCTGAGCGACATCAAAACCAAGCTCGGTGCCAATGCCGCCGCCGTTCTGATTCCCATCGGTTCCGAAGACCAGCTCTGCGGTCAGATTGACGTGGTGAACCAGAAAGCCATCTTCTACTCCGACTCCGACCGCATGGGCTCCACCTATGAGGTGAAGGAGCTTGAAGGCGAGCTCAAGGAAATTGGCGAAGTGGCTTTGGAAGAACTCAAGGGCGCTGTGGCCGATGTGGACGATGAACTCGCCGAGCTCTTCCTCATGGAAGAACCCATCGATGCCCCCACCCTCAAGGCAGCTATCCGCCGCGCTTGCATCGCCAACAAGTTCGTGCCCGTGACCGGTGGCTCCGCCTTCAAGAACAAAGGTGTGCAGGGTCTCCTCGACGCCGTGGTGGATTACCTCCCCTCCCCGCTTGAAGCCAAGCTCGCCACTGTGACCGGTACCGTTGCTACCGGTCTGGATGAAAACGGCTACGAAACCTTCGAAACCCGCGACATCATCCCCTCCGACGAAGACAAGCCCGTTGCTCTTGCATTCAAGCTCTGGGCCGATAAATTTGTGGGCTCCCTCGTATTCATCCGCGTATACACCGGCGTTATCCGCAAGGGTGACACCGTGTACAACCCCCGTACCCGCAAGCGTGAGCGCGTAGGCCGTCTCCTCCAGATTCAGGCCAATGTGCACACCGACGTGAACGAAGTATACTCCGGCGACATCGCCGCCATCGTGGGCCTCAAGAACGCCACCACCGGCGACACCCTTGCCTCCGATGATTTCGACTTCACCCTCGAGCCTCCCACCTTCCCGGATACCGTGATTTCCATGGCCGTGGAACCCCTCACCAAGGCCGACCAGGAAAAGATGTCCAACGCTCTGCAGCGCCTTTCTGCAGAAGACCCCACCTTCCGAGTCAAGACCGACGAAGAGACCGGCCAGACCATCATCGCCGGCATGGGTGAGCTGCACCTCGACATCATCGTGGACCGCCTCAAGCGCGAATTCAAGGTAGAGGCCAACACCGGTAAGCCCCAGATTGCCTACCGCGAAACCATCACCAAGTCTGCCGACCGCGTGCAGGGCAAGCTCGTCAAGCAGTCCGGTGGTCGTGGTCAGTACGGTGATGTGGTCATCGCCATGCGCCCCGGTGAGCGCGGTACCGGTCTCAAGATAGCCAACAAGATTGTTGGTGGTGCCATTCCCAAGGAATACATGAATGCCGTGTACGCCGGTCTCAACGAGGCTATGAACTCCGGCTCCGTGGCCGGTTACCCTGTGGAAGACGTAGAAGTAGACGTCATCGACGGTTCCTACCACGAAGTTGACTCCAACGAAAACGCCTTCAAGATGGCTGCAATCTTCGCCATGAAGAACGCCTTTGCCAAGTGCGGCCCCGTGCTGCTGGAGCCCATCATGGCTGTGGAAGTTGTGACCCCCGCTGAAAACCAGGGTGATATCATGGGCGACCTCAACCGCCGCCGCGCCATGGTCAAGAACATGGAGCACAAGGGCTCCGAATGCGTCCTCACCGCAGACGTCCCCCTGGCCGAAATGTTCGGTTACTCCACCGACATTCGTACCCTCTCCAAGGGTCTGGCCTCCTACTCCATGGAGCCTTCCCACTTCGAACAAGTACCCCAGAACCTTGTCAACGACATCGTCAAGGCTCGTGGTGGTAGCAAATAAAACAACCTGAATTACTAACCTAAACATAACCGCACGTTCATGCAAAGTCCCAAAATCCGCATTCGTCTCCGTGCCTTTGACAGCCGCGCAATCGACCGCTCCGCTTCCGAGATCGTCGAGACCGCCAAGCGCACAGGCGCAAAAGTCGCCGGACCGATTCCTTTGCCGACTCGTATCGAGAAGTTCTCTGTGAACCGCTCGGTCCATGTTAATAAGAAATCTGCCGACCAGTTCGAAATCCGCACCCACAAGCGTCTGCTCGATATCGTAGAGCCGACCTCCCGCACGGTGGAAGAGCTCAAGAAGCTCAACCTGCCTGCCGGCGTGGATATCACCATCAAGATCTAATCCTGCGTGACCAGATCCATCATTACGAACCCTAACACAGATTCTTTATAACATGTCTTTAGGACTCATTGGTAAGAAGGTTGGCATGACCCGCGTTTTCAATAAGGAAACCGGCGCCATGATCCCCGTCACCGTCATCGATGTGACCGGCAACACCTATGGCCAGATCAAGACCGTCGAGAACGACGGCTACTCTGCCGTGCAGGTTGCATTCGATGCTCAGAAAGAGAGCCGCCTCTCCAAGCCCGTTGCCGGCCACTTCAAGAAGCTTGGCATCGCTCCCGCCAAACTCCTCAAGGAGTTCCGCGTAGAGGCTTCCGAGCTCCCCGCCGAAGGCGCCACACACCCCGGTTGCGAACTCTTTGAAGAGGGCGCTTGGGTAGACGTGATTGGCACCTCCAAGGGCAAGGGCTTCCAAGGTGTTATGCGTCGCCATAACTTCCATGGCTCTCCCATGACGCACGGCTCCATGATGCACCGCCGTACCGGTGGTGTGGGTGCCTGCGCCACTCCCTCCCGCGTATGGAAGGGTCAGAAGATGCCCGGCCACATGGGCAACGAGCGCAAGACTGTGCAGAACCTCAAGGTAGTGCAGGTGCGCAAGGACGACAACGTGATTCTCGTGTCCGGCCCCGTGCCCGGCGCCAAGGGTTCCTACGTTGTAGTTCGCCCGGCCAAGAAGAAGAACGGTAAATAATAAACGAACTAGGAGAACCTATCTATGTCCGCTACTGAATTGACAATCCAGGCAGCCAACGCCGCCAACATCGTGACGGTGGGCCCCGAGAAGGGCAGTCAGGCTGTACATGACCTGGTGACCGCCTACCGCGCCAACCGCCGCACAGGCTCTGCCAACACCAAGACCCGTGGTGAAGTGGCCGGTAACAACCGCAAGATCTACCGCCAGAAGGGCACCGGTAATGCCCGTCACGGCGACCACCAGAGCCCCATCTTCGTGGGTGGTGGTGTCGTGTTCGGTCCCCGTCCCTGCGACTACACCAAGAAGGTGAACAAGTCCACCCGCAAGTTGGCTCTTCGCCGCGTGCTCGGTGACATCATCTCCGGTGGTAAGGTCGTGACCGTTCCTTCCTTCAGCATCGAAGATGGCAAGACCAAGTCCTTTGTGGCTGCCGTTGCCGCCATCGCAGAAGGCAAGAAGATTCTGATCATCTCCGATTCCTTTGACGAAAGCACCAAGCTTGCAGGCCGCAACGTGCAGGAAGTGCTCCTTATGAGCGCTGCCGAAGTGAACGTGGAGCAACTGCTCAACGCCAGCAAGGTTGTCATCGTTGAATCCGCTCTCGAAACAATCGCCAACCGCACCAAGTAAACATGAACGATATATACGACGTTATCAAGAAGCCCCGCGTTTCCGAAAAAGCCACCGTGCTGCATGAAACGACCGGCGAGCTCGTGCTTGAAGTGGCGGTGAAGGCCACCAAGATCGAAATCAAGCAGGCTGTGGAGAAAGCCTTCGGCAAGAAGGTTGCCACCGTTCGCACTGCCAACTACGACGGCAAGGTGCGCCGCAAGCGCACCAAAGATGCCGGCACCGCCCCCGCTTGGAAGAAGGCTTATGTGCGCCTCGCAGCAGGTGAGTCCCTCGACCTCGTCTAAATTGGAACCCTTAATAAAGTAAGCTATCATGTCCCTCAAGTCATTCAAGCCTACCACACCGTCCAATCGCTACAAGATTCTGCCTGCGTTTGACGAGATCACCAAGAGCAAGCCTGAAAAGTCCCTGCTCGAGCCGATTCGTAAGAGCGGTGGCCGCAACAACAATGGCCGTATCACCACCCGCCACATCGGCGGTGGTCACAAGCAGCACTACCGTCTGGTGGACTTCCGCCGCACCCGCCGCGATGCCGCCACCGTGCTCGCTATCGAATATGATCCCAACCGTACCTGCCGCATCGCCCTCATCCAGTATGCCGATGGCACCAAGAGCTACATCTTGGCCCCCGTTGGCCTTACCGTGGGCATGACCGTGCAGAGCGGCGAGACCGTTGCCCCCAAGGTAGGCAACGCCATGCCCCTCAAGAACGTACCCCTTGGTACTGCTATTCACAATATCGAGGTTCGTCCCGGTACCGGCGGCAAGATTGCTCGCTCGGCCGGTCAGCAGGCCGTCCTCTCCAACCGCGATGGCGAGTACGCCCTCGTCAAGATGCCCTCCGGCGAAATCCGCAAGTTCCGCGTGGAGTGCTACTGCACCATCGGCCAGGTTGGCAACACCCAGCACATGAACGAGTCTTCCGGTAAGGCTGGCCGCACCCGCTGGATGGGCATCCGCCCCACCGTGCGTGGTATGTGTATGAACCCTGTCGACCACCCCAACGGCGGTGGTGAGGGTAAGTCCAAGTCCGGTGGTGGTCGTCAGCACCTGAAGTCCCCGTGGGGTCACGTCAAGGGCCAGAAGACCCGCCGTCTCCGCAAGCCCAGCGATGTGTTCATCGTGCAGCGCCGCAAAGCCAAGTAAATCTAACCTCAAACACTTCTAAGAACAATGGGACGTTCCCTCAAAAAAGGACCCTTCGTAAGCCAGTCTCTTCTCGACAAGGTTGATGCCCAGCTGCAGAGCGGGGATCGCAAGCCGATCAAGACTTGGAGCCGTGCTTCTATGATTATCCCCGATTTCGTGGGCCTCACCTTCCTCGTACACGCCGGCAAGAGCTTTGCCACCGTCTACGTCACGGAAAACATGGTGGGTCACAAGCTCGGTGAATTCGCTCCGACCCGCATCTTCAAGGCACACGGCGGTATCGGCAAGAAGTAATAAGTAAGATACACCGTGTAAGAGAACCATGTCTCTGCTTCACCACAGCATCAGCTTGCTCGCCATCGTCTCACTGGGGCTCGGAGCTCAGCTGTTTGCCCAAGGTGGAGCAGGGAATGGTGCGGAACACAAAATCGCCCAACTCGAACGCCAACTTGCCAACCTGCGCGAAAGCTACGCCCTTGCTAGGGCAGATGCAGACGACGCACGCCGGCAGCTCAGGGAAATCCGCACGCGCCTCGAAGCGCTCGGCGGTGCAGCCCTGGGAGACAGCGAAGAGAAGATTATCGACACAGCTTCCCAACTGGAAGCAGCTCGAGCCGAGCTGGAGACCCTCCGGCAAGCTTCTCTCCGCGTAGCATCCGCCATCAGCTCCTACATGCGAGGCGCCCTGGTAGAAGATGCTGCAGCCCGGCAAGTACTGGAGACATCACTGCGCGAGCAAGAAGTAGCTCTCGGGCTGCGCACCGCTCCCCAAGATGACCTCGCCGGCTCGGTGGATGAAGCCCGCGTACTCAGCATCGATAGCGAGTCCGGTCTCATCGTCATCAACGCCGGTCGTGATGCTAAGGTAGAAGTTGGTATGCCCATGCAAATCACGCGGGGCGACCAAGCCATCGCCAAAGCCATCATCACAGACGTTCGCAAGAAAGTAGCAGGCATGCTCGTGCAAAAGCACCTCAACCCTGCACTCAGCGTCGGCGTGGGCGACCGTGTTTCCCTTACCACAAACGAATAATTCTTCAACAAATACCATCAAAATGGAAGTTAAAGCAGTATACAAGAACGCTCGCATCTCTGCGAAGAAGATGCGCGATGTAGCCGCCGCCGTGCAGGGTATGTCTGTATCCAAGGCAACGGACGTGCTCAGCTACACCCCCAAGAAGGGCGCTTATCTCCTCAATAAGACCCTCAAGGCCGCTGTGGCCAATGCCGAGAACAACAATGGCCTCTCCGCCGATGAGCTCGTGCTCAAGAGCGTGATGGTCGACGAAGGTCCCACCTTCCGCCGCACCATGGCCCGTGCTCGTGGCTCTGCCAACATGATCCGCAAGCGCACCTCTCACATCACCGTCATCCTCGCCAACGCCGAGGCATAATCACAACAAACCAACACATAACACTATGGGACAGAAAGTAAATCCTATCGGTTTCCGTCTTGCCGTCACTAAGGACTGGCGCTCCAAGTGGTATGCTACGGGCAAGGACTATGCCACGAAGCTCCACGAGGACCTCAAGATTCGCAAGTTCATCAAGGACTTCACCGCTAAGCTCAACAGCGACCTCAAGGGTGCCACTCCCGCTATCTCCCGCATCACCATCGAGCGCGCCTGGAATAGCGTCCGCGTCACCATCTGCACCGCTCGCCCCGGCCTCGTCATCGGGCCCAAGGGCAAGAACATCGAGGACATGACCACCGCCCTCAGCAAGCTTTGCGGCGGCGCCCAGGTCAAGCTCGATATCATGGAAATCCGCCAGCCCGAGCTCGATGCTCAGCTTGTGGCAGAAAACATCGCTACCCAGCTTGAGCGCCGTGTTTCCTTCCGCCGCGCCATGAAGCGTGCCGTCCAGGTCGCCATGGACTTCGGTGCAGAAGGCATCCGCGTGCGTTGCGCCGGCCGTCTTGGCGGTGCCGACATCGCCCGCGCTGAGCAGTACCGCGAAGGCAAAGTGCCCCTGCAGACTCTGCGCGCCCCCATCGACTACGGTTTCGCCGAAGCTCGTACCCTCTACGGCATCATCGGCATCAAGTGCTGGATCAACAAGCGCCCGGAAGTTGCCGGTTCCGCTCCCTCCGGCCGCCCCGGTCGTCCTTCCCGTCCGCGCCGCGATCGTGGCGATTCCCGTCGCGATGCCTGATTCTACCAACCTTTAACGATTATAGGAGAATAAGACTATGCCTTTAATGCCTAAACGAATCAAGGATAACCACCGCAAGATGCACCGCGGCAATCGCGGTGGCAATGCAACCAGCGGTGATTATGTTGCCTTCGGTGATTATGGTCTGCAGGTTCTTACCCGCGGCTGGGTCACCAACAACCAGATTGAAGCCTGCCGTATTGCCATCAACCGCTACCTGCGTCGTCGTGGCCGCGTCTTCATCCGTATCTTCCCGCAGAAGTCCTTCACCAAGCGTCCGCCGGATACCCGTATGGGTAAAGGTAAGGGTGCCGTGGAAGGCTGGGTGGCCGTTTGCCGCCCCGGCAACATCATGTTCGAGGTCGGTGGCGTGACCGAGTCCGCTGCACGTGAGGCCCTCCGCCTCGCCTCCAACAAGCTGGGTATCCGTACGCGTTTCGTCTACCGCCAGGGTGCTGAGCCCCAGGCCTGATTAAAAAGTAACCATCAACATTACACATATTATGCCTGTCAAGAAAGCTAAAGACTTCCGCGGTATGCCCGCCAAGGAACTTGCCGCACACATCCGTGGCCTGCGCGAGGAATACTTCAACCTCCGCATCCAGCAAGCTACCGGTCAGCTGGAGAACAACCAGCGTATCCGCATCGTCCGCAAGGAGCTCGCCTGCGCCCTGACCGTTCAGGGCGAGGGTGCCCCCGCTGAGGAGAAATAACAAACCATACGACTAAATCATGAGCGAAGAAACTACTACGACTAAGCCCCAGGGTCTCCGCAAGACCCGCGTTGGTGTTGTTGTCTCCACCAAGATGAGCAAGACCATCGTTGTGGAATACGTTGCCCGCGTTCCCCATCCCGTGTTCAAGAAAATCGTCAAGAAGAGCAAGAAGTTCTATGCTCACGACGAGAACGAGACCGCCAAGATGGGTGATACCGTCCGCATCCGTGAAACCCGCCCGCTCTCTGCCCTCAAGCGCTGGGAGCTCGTGGAAGTCATCAAACACTAATCTCTAAAGAAAGGATAACCTTACCATGCTTCAGATGGAATCCCTCGTACAGGTGGCCGACAACACCGGCGCCCGTACCGCCAAGATGATCGGTGTCATCGGCAAGTCCGGCACAGACCAGGCTCACATCGGTGACATCATCACCTGCCACATCCGCGAATCCATTCCCACCGCTTCTGTCAAGAAGGGTACGGTGGTCAAGGCCGTGGTGGTGCGCACTGCCGCCCCCATCCGCCGCGATGATGGCTCCGTCCTCCGTTTCGACTCCAACGCTGTTGTTGTCATCGACAAGGACAACAACCCCAAGGGCACCCGTATCTTCGGGCCCGTGGCTCGCGAACTTCGTGAAAAAGGCTTCATGAAGATCGTCTCCCTCGCCCCCGAGGTGCTCTAATGCAGAGCCGGTATTTGTTGAATCTCATCATCAGGGTGGCAACCATGCGTTGCCACCCTGATTTGCTTTTTCTACCTTTTTTGCAAAAAATATCACTTTTCTCTTGCCAAACCCGCCAATAGCGTGTATACTCGCGCCGTCCTTATCGGACAATCAACACAAAACGGGGTATTAGCTCAGCTGGTAGAGCACTTCAATGGCATTGAAGGGGTCAGCGGTTCGAGTCCGCTATGCTCCAGGCTTCGTAAAACAGCGTATCAGGGTACCTGATACGCTGTTTTTCTACGCCTAGGCAGGCCGACTAGGCCTGACGGCGCGTAGACGAGTTGCATCTGAGCTGCGCTCATGATGCAACGAGAACGAAGCCTGCCTCGGCGTAGAACGCGTCAGCGGACGGAGCCGGGCCACACCCCCAGCCTCGGCGTAGGCAGGACGAAGCCGGAGCGTTGCATACCACAGATGGTTTTCATTCACACCTCTTGCACTTCCTACTTGCACTCACCCTCTACATCCACTATACTCACCTCCATGCCAACATCACACTTCCACTACGTTTACATCCTGTGGGATGCCTCCACGCACTCCCACTTCTATGTTGGCCATACCTCTGACCTGGCTGCACGACTCAAAACGCACAACGCTGGGCACGTGCCGCACACCTCCAAATTCACGCCATGGGAAATCCACTCGGCCATAGCTGTTCAAACAGAACAACAAGCATCTGCGTTGGAGCAATACCTTAAATCCCACTCCGGGCGAG
>Ga0233362_1000096_pt1 | contig 20129 bp, 11 predicted proteins | sample ElkDunMinimDraft_22_FD_180674 | JGI IMG/M metagenome (GOLD analysis project Ga0233362, IMG submission 180674) | Fecal eukaryotic communites from dung pellets of Tule Elk in California, USA - Elk Dung C1 | ecosystem: Host-associated > Mammals > Digestive system > Large intestine > Fecal | place... | reverse complement strand
CCTGTTCCTAGACCAAACATCACAGGCAATATCCAATTCCATGTGAAGGGTAGAGTGATAGCGATATCTACCATCGTGAAAAAATATACCAATCGGTGTGGACAAAATGCTATTGCAAAGAAGATACCCAACATAAATGACCAAAAACCGCTACTCTGCCCATCCATATTTTTAAGCCATTTGCTAATCCCATGGTCATGCTCATGATGGTGACTGCCAGTGAATAGTAATAATATACCGCAAATAATCATAAATGCTGCTAATAGGGGCTCACCCCAATGGTGCAGAAAATGTTTGATTCCTTCTGTACGTGCACCCATGATAAAAGGTATAGCAAGTAGGGTGTAAGTGCCCAATTTACCAAGGACAAACATCAGTCCATTGAGTAGCACTTTGCGACGATTATGGATTTCCTTATCAATATATCCAATTGCCGCAATACTCGTGAAAAGCGTACAAGGGTCAAGAATCATCAATAAACCCAATAGCAGCGAGGTAAAAATATGTATCATGTGATAACTGAAACTAACGGTTTATAATTTGACCGCAAAAGTACAGAAATTCTATGATATGCGCAAGTTTTTTTGATTTTTTAACTAAAAAATCTACATTGTACTTGGTCGAATCGTATTTTTTTTGTATTTTTGCAGCGTGAAAAGTAGTATCAAAATATTGTTGCTATTGCTTTGTGTAGTGGGACTATCCTCTTGCTATAGTTTTGAAGCGCGTACACATCGCCTCCAGTCCACTTTGCGCGAGCAGCAACAGCGAGCTGATAACTTGACCGAACGCCTCAAAGAGGCACTGATAAACAGTGATTTTGATTCTATTTGGCACTATACGCGTTCGGGTGACAATATCATTTTCTATATCTATAAAGGTAACCAATTGGTATATTGGTCTGATTCGTGGTTGAGCGCCTCTGACCGATCAATGCAGTATATCTATGACCAATGGCAATACAAGCAATGGGATAACGCGCAAGGTATATGCCATCGAACAAAAGTGGGAGATTATCAGGTGGTTGTTGCGATCCCTATTAAGTATAATTACTCTCTAACAAGTGCGCAATTACACAATGGATTTGTTCCTCCATTTCGTGGAGAGGAGCATTGGAGATTGAATTTGCGACAATCAAATGATGCATTACCAATTTTTTCGCAAGACGGTGCCTACTTGTTTTCTGTAGAAAATTTGTCTGATGCCGAGGCGGCGCAGCAAGCTACGCAATATGAGATGATTGAAAACTTTTCTTATCAATCCCTTTTGGCTGTAGATAAGCAAAATACTTCTTTCTCTCGCACGAAAATACGCACGTATTATGTGATAACCTTTGTGATGATAGGTGTACTACTTATCGTTGCGATTAGTAGTTTGATTCGCTATCGTGGTTTTAGACGAATGCGCTTAGGCGGTAAGTTCCAGATGGTGCTTACGCCTACGATGATGGTGATATTATTATCTATTTATATCGTCTCTCTTGAACATTCACAGCGTGTATTCATCAAGACACAGCAACTGCGACTAGGCAAAAAAGCCCAATACGTGCAGATGGCATTGCAAAATATGTATTTCTGGGATATTGGTATATCACCTGCCAATACGATGTCGCTCAATATAGACCTGCGTGACATGAGTTTTGCATATGAGACCGATATTCACGTCTATGACTTGACCGGACGTTTGATAGGTACCTCTACACCAAAGCTCTTCGAGAAAGGATTACTACCAACTCATGTTGCTCCTGAAATAATCTTCTCAGATGCTAAAAAGTTGGTGCAATATGATCGTATCGGAAATGTTCGCTATCTTTCTGCTTATACTGAATTTATCAATGGTAACTATACCAAGATAGGATATATTGCACTGCCTCATTTTATTTCGCAGGAAGAGATGGCTGCGGATTTGCAAACATTTAATATGCAAATCTTACCATTGTACATTCTTTTGTTGTTGGGTTCAATCATCGTAGTATGGATTGTTTCATATCGAGTGACCTCCTCTTTGAGTTTGGTAACCAAACAGTTGGAGGAGAATGAAGCGGGCCAACATATTGATTATCCTTATTCAGATGAATTTGGTGAGATGGTAGGACATTACAACCAAATGATGGATGCATTGGCTGAATCTACCGAGCGTTTAGCGCGTAGCGAGCGGGAGATGGCATGGCGAACCATGGCGAGACAAGTGGCACACGAAATCAACAATCCACTTACCCCTATGAAGCTTACGCTGCAACAACTCCAGCGAACTAAAGGCACCGAACGTTTTGAAGATTATTTCAATCGTTCTACCGAATTGCTCATTGATCAAATTGATAACTTAAGCCATATTGCGCAATCATTCTCCTCATTTGCCAAGATGCCAGAAGTGAATCCTACAAAAGTAGATGTGGCGGCTAAACTATTTGACTTTGTTACCCTAATGAGCAATAATCCAGATAGTATACCGATTCGTTATGTTGGACCTGAACATGGTGTTAAGGTGCTTGCTGATGCCGAACAAATCAAGCAAGTATTTACCAATATCGTGCGCAATGCGATTCAAGCTATGGAGGGACGTCCTGACAGCGATATCATCATTATACTGAAAAATGCTAGCAAAAAATCCGTCAAAGAGAATCATCTAGACATTCGGAAACGTTGGGTAAAGATTTCTTTTTCAGATAATGGACCTGGTATTCCAGAAGAGATGATAGAAAAAGTTTTTGTGCCTAATTTTACGACTAAGAATACAGGTGCAGGCTTAGGATTGCCTATCTCAAAGAATATTATTGAAGGTAGTGGTGGAAAAATTGATTTTCAGACCTCTGAGCGAGGAACTACTTTCTATATCTATCTACAAAAAGTGTAGGATTAAGTTGGAAGGATTCTGTTGTCTATCTTGCCTATAGTTACTTTTGGGCAAATGTATTTTTTTTTGTTTATTTCTTGTATATTCCAAAAAAAAGTAGTACCTTTGTCGGCTAATTTGTGCGCGTGCGCGATAGTGCGTGCGCAAAAGTAATGAACAATCAAATAGATATTAAGGATATGAAAAAGATTTTAGCAAGTATCAGCATGACATTGATGATGCTGATGAGTGTAGGTGTTGCGACTGCACAAACTTCTCAATCGCAACCAATGGACAATTATGGTTTTTTGAATGCTCCAGATGGCTCAACATGGACATACACCGCTTCATTTGAGAAGAAGTATGGTGACTACACCATGGTGACTTTGGCTGTCTATAACGACAACAAGGAGCTTGTCGGCACAATCGTAGATTCGTTGAAATTGGATTCTACAATGATTGCTATCAACCAAGCGGAAATTAATCCATTGGTGACCAAACAGTTCTTTAATACTGATGACAAGTATGAGCTGATGCTCTTCTTGCATGCGCAAACCAAGAACTATGAGGGTAAACATTTCAACCACGTGTTCTCTATTGCAGCTGGCGAGACAGTTACAGAGCCAATAACTACTGTAGAGGGACGCCAGATCTATGCGCTGAACACATCCGAGTTCAATGAGAATTATGTCATGATTTTTGCTCGCGATAGTGCTTCTACCACTAAAAATTATACACTTTGCTACGATATCCGTCGCAAAGCTGTGTACGGGGATAAAAATGGTATTCGTCACACCTTCCGCGTACCTTATGCTAATGTGGCTGCGCTGACCGACTTACAACCTATCTTCATGGTGCAATCAGGATATGACCAATACTATGTGTTGCAACAATATGAAAAACCATATTTTGATCCAAACACTCCACTAGATCAAGATCCAGTGGTGAATCCAGACAACAATCTTGTGATTACCTTTATCAACAAGATCTTCAAGACCGTTCATACCACTAAAATTCCGGTAACTCAAGATGAGAATCAAAAGTTGCTCTATACTTTCCCAATGTTGGGTGGGTTGGAAGGAGCAAAGGATATTCTTCTGAACTACGATGGCACCAAGCCAGCGTATATCATCACTAAGGAGAAATACAACTTGGAGTCGGATGGTTCAATCATCTCTTACTATAAGTATGATGTGGATGGTAATTTGCAGAACACCATTGCTGAGAACAGTTTGGGCCGTATTAAGATGAGCTCTGTGGTGGGGCAAGAGGAACAATGGATGTTTATGAAGAAGGAGTACGATGGTGAGTTTGTCTTTGTGGATATGCCATCTTGCACTCCTCGCGCCGAGATCTCTGTGTATTTGGAAGATGGTCGCACCATTTCATCTCAAATCGACCGTTATCCAAAAGGTGACAGTTATGAGTATGCTGTAGCATTGTTGCAAGGCAATAACGAGAAGGATGGTACTATCAGTCAAGATATTGCATGGTTGAACGCAGACGGTAGTTTCAACCGTTATGAGAATATCAACATGGGTAAGTATATTGAGGCAGCGCAAGTGAATATTACGGCCGATGCGCTCAATCCATGGGTGATACATACGGATGATGCACGCGAGTACATGGTATTGGTAAAACGCTACAACCCAAACAATACAAGCGACAAAGAGACTGCATTCATGGTTTGTAACACCAAGGGCGAGATTCTCCTGGATTATGGCAAAGACGAGGAGAAGGGCGAACTGAATATGGTATATTTGATGGATAAGGGTGCAAATCCAAGCATTCTATGCGTATATCAAAAGAATGGCGCATTGACCATGCACTACACTCCATTGCCATTAAATAAAGTAGAGTTGCAGGGTGAAGGTACTGCGCAAAATCCATATCTGCTGACCTGCTCGAATGACTTTAAACTGATTGATAAGAATCCATCCGCATACTACGAGGTAGCAAATGATATTGACTTCTTATCGATTCCATTTGATGGTCCTAAGCGTGCATTCACCGGTCAGTTGGACGGTAAGGGATATACATTAAGTAATCTATACGTAATGGGTGGTGGATTGCTTAACGAGGTGAAAGAAGCTGCTACCATCACGAATATCAACTTGGAAAGTCCAATCATGCTACTGTCGGATAAACATTTAGATATGGCAGTAGGTATACTGGCCAATAGCATGCAAGGTAGTGTTGACACCGCAGGTGTGGCATCGTCTGCGTTGCTAAGCAATGTGCATGTAGCTAACCCAGTGATCAAGGGTGTTGGATACAAAGAGATTATCGGTACGATCGTAGGCTATGTAGCGTTGAATACGGATGTGAATACTTGCTCTGTAACCAACGCAGATATTGTAGCGCCAGAAGCTGAAGTGGGTGGCGTGATTGGTAAATCACAAACCTATACCCAAATCCACGCATGCCTCTTTACTGGTAAAGCAGAGGGTAAGATTGTAGGTGGTATTACTAGCGCCGTGAGTGGTGGCGAACCTGTATACGATTGCCGTGTAGATGCTGATTTGTATAGTTCAAACACCATCGGTGGTATAGTAGGACATAGTGGTCGCTCAAAGATCTATAATAATATTGTAAGTGGTACACTCAACTTGGCAGATACTACTAAGGTAGGTAAAGTGGGTGGTATCATCGGTCATGTGGATACCGATGCTACAGATACTGCTACCGACATATTGGCAGAGAACTGTTTGGTGGCATTGAGCGAAATCAATGTGCCTGAAGGCAAGGATGTTATTGCTCACCGTGTGATAGGCTTCTCCAGTGGCGATGATTATGAGTATGATTGGGACAATGTGGATTGGAGCAAACCACAATCCGAGTGGCCACGTGCATATTTCGCACCAGAAAAGAACTTCAAGAATAACTATGTGATTTCTGACTTAGCTGCTATTGACGCAACGGTTCAACTCACAGATACCACCACTGAGGGTGCTGATTTGTGTGCTACAGCTTTCCTTCCTGAGTGGTGTGCGGAGCATGGTTTCAAGTTTGGTTCTGATGTGACGGCTCCATGGGTATGGAATGAGGGTTATTTGACCTTGTGGTTTGAAAGTGAATTGTCCACCGATTTAGAGAATATCTGGGGCAATTCTGGCAATGGGATTGCAGGTGGCAAACAATCAACTTGCAAATTCATCATCAACGGTCAACTCTATATCCTTTGCGATGGTAAAGCTTATAACGTACAGGGTGTACAAGTGAAGTAAAAAAGCAAATAGCTTCTCAGCGAGGCTATAGGTGATAAGTGAGAAATTAAGAAGGCATGCGGAGGCATGCCTTCTTAGTTACATAGTTTTCTCTATAAGATAATTTAAGTGTGTGATAAAGTGTAAATCGTTTGGAAATGTCAATATTGCAAAAAAAATGCAAAAAAAAAATGAAAAATTTGGTGGTTTTATATTTTTTTTATACCTTTGCACTCGTATTAGTTGAAAAAATGTACAAAAGGTATATTTTACTATTTTTTATTTTTATAACCATTTAATTATTAGTCTGTATGAAGAAGATTTTTACACTTTTCATGGCGACTGTAGTGGCAATGAGCATGATGGCTGTGCCACAGGTAAAGAAAGTAGGTAAGACAGTTCAACCTACAAGTAAAGAACAATTTGAAGCTAAGACTCCTGCTCAAACAAAGGCTTTGGAGATGGCTAAAGACGCTAAAGTTCTGCGCAATTTTGAGCGCGTAGAGAATGAGGTGAAGAAAGCTCCAGTTAAGTCAGCGTTGAAAGTAGCTGCTGCGCAAGCTGCGGATACAATCAAGTTGCACTTTGATGGTTTCTCTGTAGCACCTGAGTATTACGAGGAGTCTGGCGACTGGTATATGGCTTGCAGTCAAGGCTTGTGGATTGTTAAGTTTGATATTTTGAATGAGTCTTATGTAGGTAGTTTTACTGAGGCTGATTTGGATCTCTATTATTCTTATATTCTCACCGAAGATGATGAGTATGTAGATTATGAGAAGGTAGTGATGACTATTAGCGAGACTAAAGTTGGTCAGTACTTGACTGTTATTGACTTGCACGCCGTTATTGATGGTTCTGATGGCAATGTGTATGTAGTGACTTGCAAGCACTCAGTGTTGAGCCCAAAATCAGAACTTTCACACGAGATTACAGGTGCTACATTGACTTTTGATGAGTGGGAAGGCGTGGCTACTATTGCAGGTAAGAACGCTGATATGGATTTGACTTTGGCTTATTTGGCAACTTGGCCTACAGGCCCTTATGGTAGCGGTGATTTGGTAGCAGAGAATACCAAGGTGACTTACAAAGGTGTAGATCAAAAGTTGATGAATTTGGATATGTTGGTAGCTTCTGAGATGGTAGCTGGCAAATTGTCTTATACTGCTGATATCAATTTCTATAACCAAGATACGGTGCTTAACCATGTATCTGTGGTAGCTCCTGTAGCAGCAGCAACCGATACCGTGAAGATTCAAGTAAATAACTTGGATGTGGATGACTCATGGGCAAGCATTTTTGGTTGGACCTATTTGTATGGTTCTACCAGCGAGTATAATATTGAAGGTGCTGTAGCTTCTTGGGAGGCAGAAGAAGGCGAGTGGGCCGGCGAGGACGAAGTAATGCTCTATCTCACCGATATGGCTACTGGTGAGACCACTGAGGCTATCTATGCAACAGCTAAGGTAGAGATGGACGAGGAGATTGGCTGGAAGGCATATCTCGAAGGTCACTGCAAGGATGGCAAGTACTATGTAATCGATATGAAGTTTGAGGTTCCAGAGCCTACTTCAACCGTTACTTTGAACTTCCCTAACTCTGCAAAAGCAGCGTTCTATCCTGATTTGGGTAACGACCTCTATTTGGCAAATGAGAACGACGAGTATTTCGTAGCTCTTGATATCTATGGTGTACCAATGGGTGGCGAGTTTACTTATGACGATATGGATACCTATTACACCCAACTCGTTAAGTATGGTGCAACTAAGGATGAGTTCACTGAGATTCAAATTGCTAGTGTTAATGGTACTGTATATCAAGTGGGTGATACGACATGGATGAAAGCTGATGTAGTAGGATTTGATGCTGTGCTCTATCAAGTAGAGTTGTGGTATATTGCTCCAACGCCAACAGAGGTGGTTAATATGGCTATTGAGGCTACTTTTGACAACCAATTGGAGAGCAATGGTTACTATACTTTATCTGGTGTAGATGAAGCTACCGGTTTGCTCGTAGCTATGTCACCTATCACTGAAGAAGTGGCTGGTACATTCGTAAACGATGGTGTGTTCGGTCGTTTTGGTGAGGGTCAATATGACTTCTACGCTACTCAAACCTATGTGGCTAAGTACCTTGGTGAAGATGAGTGGGGTGATGCTCAATACGATATTTACTCCGTAGAAAAAGGTTCTATGATCGTAACTGTAGATGAGGAGGATAATATCTTGGCTAAGGTGTCTGTTGTATGCTCTAACGCTGTACAATACGATATTACTATGACTTCTAAGGTGGAGAAACCACACTTGCAATTAGATGCTGAGTATGGTGTAGAGAGAGCATATACATCAGCTGATATAATGGAGGTTGAGTATGATGCTGATTACGGTATGGCATTCTGGCAAGTAGAGGCAGCGGATGGTTCTGATGTTTGCGCCTTGTACTTCTTCCTTGAGGAGGCTGATGATGAATTGGTAATTCCAGAAGGTGTATACACTATCGATGACTCTGAGGATTATGGAACCGTATTGACAAGTATAGGTTACGACTCATATTCTGGTAATGTATATCCATCTCTCTATGCTACTTATGACGGAGATGGTTATTTGAATGTTCCAATGTGGTTCATGGTAGGTGGTACGGTAACTGTTAAGCATGTAGATGGTGCACTCTCTGTTGAGATTAATGCAATCAACTCTTATGACCAAGCGATTAATATCGTTTATAATGGTGAATCAGTGGACCCAGAACCTCAGTACTACGAGGATGTAATCACCAATATGGTATTCGACCTTGAAAACATGGTAATCATCGGTGGTCCAAGTGAGAACTTCCAACTGGATGTATTCCTCCAACTTGGTGAGGATGATGGTAGTGGCGAGTTCCAATTGACAGAAGAGAGTTCTGTAGCTGTAATGGGTTCAGATGCTAAATTCATCGAGGGTATCGCTTATGAGATCGACGCTTACGCTCCTGCTGCTCTTGTTGACCTTGTTGTAGAATGGAATGGTATGCTTCTCCAATTCCACCTCACCATGTCTGCTGCTCCTATGGAGGCAACTGTTGTCGTGGTAGAGGATGCTGCTATTGAGGTTGAGAAGTATCTCCTTTTCGGTGATACTTATGACTATGCACTCAAGATGACTGGTAACTGGATTAACGAGGAAGATGGTCTCACTTACCCAGTATTGGTTGAGATTCCTGTTTACTACCCAGAGTCTACAGAGCCATATGAGATGATGGCTACAGTAACCGTAGGTGGTTGGGGTGACAACGACCCATGGCTCGGCTTCGGCGAGGGTTATCTCACTATCTCAACTGTTGAAGATGTAGTCACCGCTACCGGTATCGTTGAGAACCCGATGACTGGTATCGCTATCGACATCACCATCTCTGGTACTATAACTTCAACCGGTATTGATAATGTAGAGGTTGAGGCAACTGCTATGAAGACAATCAAGAATGGTCAGTTAATTATCGTTCGCGATGGCAAAGAATACAATGCACAAGGTGCACAGGTGAAGTAATTATAGGGTGGCTTCGCTTGTAGGAAATCTTATGATCCTATTGGCGATAGACGAGAAACGAAGAAGGCATGCGAGAGCGTGCCTTCTTTTATATTCTATGCGTTTAAACTTTAATCATTCAACTTTCAACTCAAAAAAATTGCATGTTTGCAATTTTTTTACTACCTTTGCAAAGTTTTACTAAACAGTCTTTTATGCGCAAGATATTTTTTATTTTTTTGTCTCTGTTTTGCATGCAGGAGGTGTATGCGGCATCAGATACAATACATTTGGAGTTTGAACACTTTACGCAAGGTCCTAAATACTATAAATCGGGCGATTGGTATGTTGTGCTAGAGAATGAGGAGGATTGGGAGGTATATCTCAATTGGAAAGCTCCTAAGGATAATTACTGCGGAACATTCCGTATGAATAAGTTCTTGGACGATTATTCTTACATATTCACACCTGACAATCGTGAGAATGGTGGTATTCACTTCAAGAATATCATCATGACAATCGCAGTGGAGGAAATCAGTCCAATGCTTGAACAGATAGAGTTGAGCGCCACTATAACTGGTATGGATGGTAATATCTACAAGGTGCATGCTACCCATGAGGTAATCAATGCCAAGGACGAGATAGATGTATCTATATTGGATGCTGCTATGGAAATGGAAGACAATGCCTACACGATATTAGGCAAGAATACGGATTGGGATATTGCGCTCAAGGTGAATAGCTCGTCTGTTATAGGTAATTATACAGCGTTGGACTATTTTGATCTATCTGCTTCGCGTTTTGTTTATCAAGGTAAGTCTATTACTCCGTTGCAATTAGAAGCACAAGTGGGTGTGGGTTATTTGACGGATAGTGTGTTGGCCTATATGGCGCAGTGTAATATGCTGGGTAATGATACGGTGATTTATCATATGCTATTGGCAGTGCCATTCTCTGCTCCAATAGATATAGTAGATGTGAAGTGTGCGAATATGCGGATCGATGACACCTATGCAGAGGTGTATAATATGATGACTATTGCAGCTTCCAATGATGACTATGAGTTGCAAATAATGTACAAAGATAATGTTCTTCGTGAGCGTACATATACAGAAGCACAAGCGCAGGTGTACGTAACGGACAAGCAAACGGGTAATCAAGTGGAGTCGTTGACTACCAATGTATATGTAAAGCAACTTCAATCTGGCGAATATACGGTGTATGGCGAGGCTCGTTGTACGGATAATGTGGTGTATAACTTTGATTTAGCATGGGTGGTGCCTGCGACTACTGATACAATAGCCCTGCGCTTTGACCATACAGCTCGTGCGTCTTATTATCCACAGATGAACAACGACCTATTGCTCATCAATTCTAACGACCGCTACACTTTGAATCTTAATGTAGTAGGTGCAGAACTAGGAGGTGAATTTACGATGGAGCATATAGGGGAGTACTACACATCTTTGTCCGATGATGAATTGAAGATGGATATTGAGTTAGCACAAGTGGAAGGTACGATTTATCAGTCCGGAGATACGACTTGGGTGAAAGCGCAGATGGTGGGTTTTGATGCGAAACTATATGATGTGCAGATGTGGTATGCTGTACCTACGCCAACGGATACAATAGAACTGACATTCAACGATGTGCCTTTTACCAACCATTTGGAGGAAGGTTACTATCAGTTGATTGCTTATACGGAGGATCAAACACACATGGTGTCGTTTACGCCTGCAAGCCATGAGATAGAAGGTACATTCGTTAATGATGGCATGTTTGGTCAATTTGGAGAAGGACATTATGACTTCTTTAATGATTATACCTATATTCAGGAGTGGAATCCTAAGACTCGAGAGTATGATACCTATACCATAGAGAAAGGAGAACTGATCGTTACTCTATCTGCGGAAGGCGTCATCACGGCGCGTGCGGAAGTGGTAGGCGAGGATGCAAAGCTGTATCGTATAACGATGTATTCTAAATACGAGCGTCCACATTTGGATTTTGATTCAGAGGATGGTGCTGTGGAGCGTGTGTATGGTGCAGAGGATGATGTCGTAATAGAAGATCATACGCAGCGTGATGGTTATATCATTTTCCAAGCCACAGCGCATGATCAATCAGATATGTTGGTGCTATATTTCTTTGCTAATCAGGTGGATAGTGAGGTGACTATTCCTCAAGGAGTATATCCGATCAATCATTCGTTGGTGGCTGGTACTGTGTTGTCAAGTACGGGTGCTAATGAGGATAATACCGTATCTCCGTCTTTGTATGCTAGTTTGACAGATGGCTATTTGGATGCTTTATATTTCCTAGTTGATGGCACGGTGAAGGTAGAAAAAGTGGATGGTAAGTTGAGACTGGAGGTAGAGGCTGTTAACTCCTACGATGTGCCTGTGCATATTGTATATGATGCGCAGTCTACTGATGTGGAAGATGTAGTGCATACACAGACGAACACGAATAAGGTGCTTCGTAATGGCCATTTGATAATTAATCATGGTGGTAAGGAATATAGTATCTTAGGTGTTGAAATAAATAATTAACTAATCATATAACCTTATGAAAAAACTTTTTTCTCTTTTCTTGCTAGCTTTTGTGGGGATTGGTCTTATGGCTGCGCCTACTACACAAATCAAGAAATTATCTGATGCGTCTGCTCTGTCTGTCAATGAGCAACGCGCTCTGCGTTTGATTCATCAAGATGTAACCAAACGTGCTAATCCTGCCGCAGTGGCAGAGAAGTCATTAAACAAACAACATGCTTTGGGGCTCAAGAAAGCAACGGCTGAGGATATTGTGCTTAATGGTGAAGGTTTTCTGGTAGGTCCTGAGTATGAAGTAGGTACGGGGGAATGGTATATCGCATTGGAAGCACAGGGCTATACTTTCCGCTTGTGTTGGTATGGCGATGAGGATAATTACTGTGGTACTTATACTTTTGATGATATGAGCATGGATTACTCCTGGGGATGGTATCAATCAGCAGATATGTTCTACGAGATTTATTTCCAAGATGTGACCATGACTGTTTCTGAGAAAGTAGAAGGAAACCTCAAGCAAATTGTATTAGATGCTACTATCCTGGATACCAATGATCGTACCTACAAAGTACATTCTGTGCATAGCGCTTTTACTCCTAAAAGTACAGTAGAGAATGTATTGGACAATAGCACTGTGACGATGGACTTTGGATATTATGTGTTGGAAGGTCGCAATAATGATTTGTCGGGAAAATTGGTTGTCATCTCTGACATGATAGAGGGTGAATATACCAAGGCTAGCTTTGATCTGAACCAAACCAAGATTGTTTATAAGGGTAAAGAACAACAGATGCTGCAAGCCAATATGCTAGTAGGCTTGAGCGACTTGGATAATGGTGCTTTGGGATATAAAGCAGCTTTGCACTTCTATAACCAAGATACCGTATTGCACAACGTATCGATGACTGTGCCATTGCCCGCGGCGAAAGATACGATTAAGGTAGAATGTCATAACTTGTTTGTAGATGAATCATTCGCCGATTATGGCTTTATGATGGTTGGTGGCTCTAATGAGGATTACGATATTTTTGCTATGTATGAGGACTTTGCACCAGCAGAAGGTGTGTATGAGGATATTGCATTGACCGTAACAGACAAGAAGACTTGGTTAGATTGCTCATCTATTCGTGGTACATTGACTTTGAAAGAAACAACTGATGGTTGGGAGGCAAACATTGAGGCATATTGCGACGATTATAATTGGTACTCCATTGATATGAATTATGAAGTGCCAGAACCAACCAAAACAGTGAAAGTGGAGTTTGATGAAAGTGCGTTGGCTAGTTTCCGTGCTGATCAATTGAATATGATTCAACTTATTCAGTATGCAGATGATTATGAAGCGTCTATAACCATCTATAATACAGGCTTGGGTGAGTCGTTTGATATGGAGAAAGTGTTGATGGATTATACCGAGTTCTATGATTGGACAGTAGAGTCTAGTGTAGAAATAGCAGATGTAAAGGGCGTGTTAAACCAACGAGGTGATACCACCGTGATTAATGCAAGTTATATCGGTTTTAATGCTGTACAATATGATGTGGAGTTTTGGTATGTTGTACCTACCCCTATTGACACGATAGAGATTGAGATGCCAGTTAAGTTTACCAATGCGTTGCAAGAAGGTTATTACATATTGTCTTCTTATACGCCAGATAATTCTATCTTCATCTCGTTGAGTCCTTTGACTGACGGAGAAGTAGGTGGTACCTTTATCAATGACGGTATGTTTGGTAAGTTCGGTGCTGACGGCGGTCGCTATGATTTCTATAGTGGAAACACCTTTATCTATGTAGAGTCAGAGTGGCAAAACTATACTATCGAGAAAGGTGAGTTGGTGGTTGAACATGCCACAGATGGCACCATTACCGCAGAGGCTAAGTTTATTGCCCGCAATGGTGTATATTATCATGTGAAGATGACATCGGAGTATAATATGCATCTTGATTTCGATGAGCCAGAAGAGATTATTGATCGTATTTATACTACAGCGGACAATGTAACTATTGATGATCAAACCATGAATAATGGTTATATCTATTTGGCATTGACTGCGGCAGATGGTTCGGATATGGCTGCATTCTTCTTCTTTGCGGAGGAAACGGACGAGGATATCATCGTGCCAGTTGGAGTATATCCAATTGATTCATCAGAGGAGTATGGTACAGTATTTGCTAACCCAGGCGTACAAGGTGACGGCGTATGGCCATCATACTATGCTCGCATGCTGGAAGACGGGTCATTGATTACTCCATTGTGGTTACTCGTTGACGGTACTGTAGAGGTGACAAAGACAGAAGATGGTAAACCATATTTAGAGGTGAATGCTGTGAATTCTTATGGTGTAGAAGTTCATATTGTGTATGATGGTACCACAACTGGTTTTGAGAATGTTAAGTTCAACGCAGATGGTATCCGCAAGCAAATCGTAGATGGTCAACTATTGATTAAGCGCGATGGTAAGACTTATAATGCTTTAGGTACGCAAGTTCAATAAAGACTCTAAGAATTAAAATAGGGTGTATCAATCAAGATACACCCTATTTTTTATTTGAGAATGATTACTTTGTAATCACACGACCTTGAACATCGTACTCAACGCCATCGATGCTGATCACGATTTGACCATTGCGCATGAGTTTTTCCACGTGTGCTTGATCGAATACGATATCTTCTACGGCTGTATTATCTTCTTGTGGCAAGGTACAGGTGATTGCAAAGTTCTTACCATTGTCCAGTTTACCGCTAGAATAGAAACCACCATGGTGGTCAAGCAAGAACTTACCGCTCTTGATACGCCAGATATGGCACATTTGCTCCATGTCCGCCGCTAAGTAGTATGCAAGGTGTGAGCCTGCAAAGCTTTTTTCTACGAGATCAACAGTACCAGTAGAGAAGGTGTGTAATTCATTACCATCTACAAAATCCAATGTGTCAGTTGGAAGGATAGAATCAGGAGTATTGAATTCTAGGTAAACAGTGAGTTTGAGTGGACCATATTCGTCAGAACGAGTAGATGATTTTGCTACTAATTCTACTGCCAACTTGTCATCCGCTACCTTGTTGAGTGCTAATGAGTCAAATTGAAGCTTGTTAGCATTGGTAGGAGCTTGAGTCTCTGTAATACCAAATGGCAAGTATTCTGCACCACCAGTTGTTCCTGCTACGAGTGGAGTTTCCTCGGCGTTGATGATAGGTTTCTTAGTGAGAGGAGTGATATATGCAACCACGTTGCAGTTCTCAGCTACCCACTTCTCAGAAACTGTATAGGTGAAAGTCTTGCTATATGCTTGATTTTCTACTTTCACGGTATCGCCCAATTGGCTAACGGTCAACAAGTCACGTGCTACACATGGGTGCATAAATTCCTTGTAACCAGCAGTTTTCCAAGACCAGTAGTAATCTGCTTGCTTGCCAATCAAACCATTCTCCTTGATGAGTACAGTGAGGAGGTATTCGGTCGTAGTCGTATTGGCTACTTGTCCGCTAACCGTCACGTTGAGTTCGCGAGTCTCAGTGTTGTAGGTGTGATCTATCACCACAGATGCTGCCGCTACAGTATCGCATTTGTTAGCGATAGTTTCAGCCATACCATCTTCTACAAGATAACCTGGGTGGAAAGCAATAGTTGTACCCATCACTTTGGTACGGTTCATGGCCATTTGTGGTGCACCTTTAGCGCCGCAGGTAGATGCAATTTTAGCACTCTCTGGGATGGTGTATTCGTCGTTATTAAATCCATAGTGGTGGCTTACCCAGATGCAAGGGGTAGAGCAATTCTGAGAATATTCTACCATGCTGTACATACCATATGGGCAGTATCCGCATTGATCACCCGTAAAGTGTTCCATGAGGTACTTGCGAGGGAACGAGCTTGGCACCTCTTGTGCCGAAGCTACAAGTGTTGCACAGAGCAACACTAGGACTGTAAAAATTTTTTTCATACCTTAAAAATTAACAGTTAATATTATTGTTTGATATATTTCTTACCATTGATGATATAGATACCCTTAGGCAACTCGCTAAGTTCGGTAGTTGGCATCTCTTGACCAAGCAAGTTGTATATCTTACCATTGTATTGTGGTGCGACTACATCCTCCACCGCAGTCATCAAATAGCTATACTTGATGGTCAAAGTGATAGCAGGGTTCACACCATCGTTAAACTCATAACTGATTTCCTCATTGCTAGCCTCTATAGGAGTGTAGTGAGTAAACCAACTGCGTTGCATCTCCATTGTACCTACTACAAACTCGCACACTTGGGTCAATTCGCCATTACCAGGCACGCAGTTACCTGCTGCGCACAATTGGTCGATGATACCCATGCTCTGGCGGGTGATAGTTACGGTGATGTTCTGTGACTCATCGGAGTACAACTGACCTTTTACTTCCATCAATGCTTCTTCCAGGTCCTCGTCCCACTCGTAGTCGGTTACAAGAATGGTAGTGTTCTCAGTAACATTGGTTACCACTTTTTCATCTCCTTCCCATTTCTCGTAGTTTAAGTGCAATGCGGCTTGCGTGCTTAATGCAGCGCATAGCACAATGATTGTAGATAAAAATTTCTTCATATTATTATTGTTTTAGTTATTATTCAATAATGATTCTTGTTTCTTTAGCTTGTACCACTTCGCCGTTTATAGTGACGAGTGACACAATATTGCAGTTTTCTTTTACGACCTTCTCGGGTAGGGTATATTCGTACACTACTTGTTGCGTCATATGTGCTTCGACAGGTACGACATCACCCCAAATCGGTGTGATAGATGCACGCATGAGATGGTTGTGTGCATAATTCTTGTCTGTACCTGAAGGTTTCTTTTGACTACCGATTACCGAGTCTTCGGTCAGCCATACTTGTAGGGTAGCTTCAATGGCTTTCGTATCTAAGTTGGTGATATCTACAGCCATCCAGATATCCTTGCTGTCTGCAGTTCCTTTTACCTCTTGACCGATGAGTACTGGTTTAGGAGTCGAGTATGCTTGGCTGATGTTAGTAGCCCATTTATCAAAGTCGTTGAAGTAACCTTTTGTCACATCCTTGACTAGATTCACATTACCTGTTGGGAATGGGGTCGTGTTGGTTCCTCCCATCATCATATAGATGCTATCTGCCTCTGGGCAAGTATAGTTGAGCGCAGGTTTGTTGTTATGACGGGTATTTGGATTGCTCTCTGGATGCATCACTACCACTACGAGGTTCTCGCCATATTGTTCCTTGAGGTGGTGAGCTTCTTCGGCAGCCGTAGGGCAATTGACGCATTGCCATCCTGAATACTCAATGAGTAGTGATGTGCGTTTGACGGCACTAGGGTCGGTAGGCGTAAAGATGACTTCCTCACGTTCGCCTGCGGGTATTACTTCGCAAGCAGTCAGTAGAGAACCAAGTACCAATAGCAAGGAACAAAGACTTATTTGAATATTTGATTTCATAAATTAGACTAATAACTTACCATGTAAAATTATACGTTAACGATATGCCTTCTTGTTTAGGTACATAGCGGCATATACCTCCTGAACAGTTGAATCCCTCACGCGTTTTGGTATATCCTGCCATCACGCGGTGAGCGCCATGTGTATAGGTGGCAGCGAACGTATAATAGTGTTCGTTGGTCGCCTCATGTGCATACCCAATATTATACATCCATTGTCCCGACAATACCAATTGACGCCATAGACTGAGTTCGTACAAGGCAGCTACCCATTGTCCTTCGTCTTGCTTGGTATAGAGATATTGTAGTTCGGCACGCATTTGCACTTTCTTATTCATCGCATACTTGGCCTCTATCACACCTATACCTGCATGGATTAAGTCACCGTGTCCCTCGATGGCCTGCTTGTTGTAGGTTTGATACATTGCCATAGCACCGATATACCAGTCCTTAGTCAATTTCTTATTCAGTTCTAAGTTGATGTCAGTATAGTAGGGTAGTTCACTCATGCCGAACCATGTATCTTTTGTACCACGGATATGCGAAGCGTTGAGTTTGAGGGTTGTTCCATAGCGTCCTCCCATCTTTGTGCCTCGCTTCCAAGTGTAACGGATTTCACCTTGAAAAGCCCATTCGTTGGCGGTCTTTTCTGTACCATATGGATATAACGAAGCTAGCATATAGGTGTGTTGTGTGGCAAATGGAGGCATATGGTTGATGGTACCAGCCATGAGGTTGGCCTTTCTATCCGATCGCATTGACATGTTCTCCGAACGTTTGGCTTGTGCCAAAATTGCCAACCCTTTTTGTGAGTAACTGAGTGACATCAGCAATGCCTCGCCATGATTGTAGCTATAGTTGTTTAATATGCTAGGGTCGTTAGCTTTGTAGGCATACTCTACCAACGCATTCCAGCCCTTCAATTGGAATTGTGCACGCACGCTACCTGCACCTACCCATTGAGGCAGGTTATAGTAATAGTCGTACTTACCCTCTGGCTGAATGACGGTATTGGTGATAATGGTATCCTCTTTTTGATACTTGCTTACATAGCTTCCGCCTATCGTGAGGTTAGCACCAACTTCTTGCAATTGGGGAATCCACTCTTGCAAACCAAGATCGATGTTGGCACCGAGTACAGCATCTTGCTTGTAGTTCCAGCCCCAAGCCTTATCGTCGTAGCAGTTCCAATTACGTCGTTGCTTACCGCCTAATGCGGTGATGTAGATACCTTTGTATGGGGTTGCCTCGATCTTTCCGCCACGCAAAGCGTTATCTACACCCAGCGCGCGATCTTCGTACAAGCGCAGCACCATACCACTACCAAACTGACCATAGACGTCACCTACTGTGATTTTTCCCCAATCAAAGGTGGCACCTACATGCAAGTGACTGATACCATATCCTTTGAAGCTAGGATCTGCATCATAGCCAGGCAATGGCCACTCCGTGAGTTCTGCACGAGTGATGACTTCTAATCCACGAAAACTTGTCTGATTTTCGGTGTTGTGGTCCCAACGCATACCTAAGTCAAGATACGAATTGCTTAAGTAGTAACCTTGCTCAATAGTCGGTATTGGCACCAGTGCATCGTGCTGAATGCCACCAACTACATACACAGTGTCGTTTGCCAATACTAATGTAGGCAGAAAACAGAGCAGTAATGCTATTTTATAATAACGCTTCATAGATATCTTCTTCGCCGCCATCTACATAGCCTGCGTGGTTATAGACGATTTTGCCTTTGCCGTCAAGCACGAATACGTGAGGTACGTTTTGCACGTTCATCGCACGTTTGAAGTCGCCGTTAGGGTCGAGCAACACCTCGTACTCCCAGCCAAAGCCGTCAACGAGTGGCTTTACTTTGTTGGCATCTTGTGCTTGGTCAATGCTGACGATAATCATCTTCACACCAGTCTCGTCTTGCCAATCAGGATAAACCTCGTGAATCGCTTTGAGTTCACGCAAGCATGGCTTACACCAGGTTGCCCAAAAGGAGATGATGATAGGTTTACCATCGTTGCTGATTTCACCTGTTTGTACGGTGTTACCATTGATGTCTTGTAGTTTTACATTGGGCAATTGTGCGTTCAATGCTACAGCGCATATGAGCGTTATTGCTAAAAAGAATAGTTTTTTCATATCATTAATCATTATGTTATTTTTTCATTGATAATTGTATCCTACCGCGTTGTTTGTCGATGTCAATCACTTTTACCATCACATGTTGGTGCAATGCAACCACTTCTGCGGGATTATTGATTCGGCGATTAGCCATTTCGGATATATGGACCAATCCATCCTTGTGCACCCCTATATCTACAAATGCACCGAAGTTGGCGATATTGGTCACAATGCCAGGCAGTACCATGCCTATTTGTAGGTCGTCAATGGTATGCACGCTCTCGTCGAAGTGCCATTCTTCTTTTTGTTCGCGTGGGTCACGACTTGGCTTCTCCAACTCACGAAGGATATCTTGGAGCGTTGGTATTCCCACTTTGTCTGTCACATAGCGTTGCAAATCTATCTTCTGGCGTAGTGTCGCATTGTTCATAAGGTCGCTCACGTTGCACTTCAAGTCCTTGGCCATTTTCTCCACGATGCCATA
>Ga0233362_1000095_pt1 | contig 20718 bp, 16 predicted proteins | sample ElkDunMinimDraft_22_FD_180674 | JGI IMG/M metagenome (GOLD analysis project Ga0233362, IMG submission 180674) | Fecal eukaryotic communites from dung pellets of Tule Elk in California, USA - Elk Dung C1 | ecosystem: Host-associated > Mammals > Digestive system > Large intestine > Fecal | place... | reverse complement strand
CGCAACGGAAATGAGCTGCTACAACTATCCGATTACTGCTTTTGTTCACGAGCAACAACACTTTCGGTGGGATTAGCTTTGAAGTGTGATGAAACGGAGGCTAGCCGAAGTGAAAACACACTTCAAAGCATAAAAAATTATAAAATCAATCGCAAATGTCAAAAAAAATATATCTTTGCACAAACAATCTTTACACACTTTTTGGGACAGTATCAACTCGCTATTGGTCAGTACCGATTATATAAGAAGAAGTGAAGTAATACACCCTCCTCCCTATACAAAACAAAAGGGGCTGACCTGCGGTCAGCCCCTTTGCTGTAATATTAGGAAATTGTGTCTTACTTCACCTCTTCGAAGTCAACATCTTGTACTTCTTGGTTATTACCTTTGGAAGCACCGCCTTGAGGACCTTGTGCGCCAGCACCAGGATTTGCACCTGTGAATGGGTCTTGCGCTTGTGCTCCGCCACCATTAGCAGCATACATCTTTTGTGATGCAGCTTGCCATGCAGCTTGGAGTTCGTTGGTGGCAGCATCCATACCTGCAAAGTCTTTGGCATCGTGTGCTGTCTTGAGTTTTGCTGCAGCAGCTTCGATTTGAGCTTTGTCTTCTGCAGGAACTTTGTCGCCAAACTCTTTGAGTTGTTTTTCAGTGTTAAATACCAATGAATCAGCTGCGTTTAGTTTGTCAATCTCTTCTTTGGCTTTCTTGTCAGCATCAGCGTTAGCTTCTGCTTCAGCTTTCATTCTCTTGATTTCATCATCACTTAAGCCAGAAGATGCTTCAATTCTGATTTTTTGCTCTTTACCGCTCGCTTTATCTTTTGCTGTAACATTCAAAATACCATTAGAGTCAATATCGAATGTAACTTCAATTTGAGGAACGCCTCGCATAGCAGCAGGAATTCCGTCTAAGTGGAAACGACCGATACTCTTGTTTTGTGCTGCCATAGGACGTTCACCTTGGAGCACGTGAATTTCTACTGAGGTTTGATTGTCAGCTGCAGTAGTAAAGGTTTCAGTTTTACGAGTAGGAATTGTTGTGTTAGATTCAATTAATTTGGTCATTACACCACCAAGGGTTTCCAAACCTAATGAAAGAGGTGTAACATCCAAAAGAAGAATATCTTTTACATCACCACTCAACACGCCGCCTTGGATTGCAGCTCCAACCGCAACAACTTCGTCAGGATTAACGCCTTTTGAAGGAGCTTTTCCGAAGAAATCTTCTACAACTTTTTGGATAGCAGGAATACGGGTTGAACCTCCAACGAGAATTACTTCGTCGATGTCGCTTGTTGTGTAACCTGCGTCTGATAATGCTTTTTTGCAAGGATCAATAGTGGCACGAATCAAGTCGTCGCAAAGTTGTTCAAATTGTGCGCGAGAAAGGGTGCGTACTAAGTGTTGAGGAATGCCATCAATTGGCATAATGTAAGGAAGATTAATTTCAGTAGAGTTTGAACTAGAAAGTTCGATTTTTGCTTTTTCTGCAGCTTCTTTCAAACGTTGTAATGCCATTGCGTCTTTACGTAGATCAACGTTGAAATCTTTCATAAATTCAGCTGCTAACCAATCGATAATTTTGTGGTCGAAGTCATCACCGCCTAAGTGTGTATCTCCATTTGTAGATTTTACTTCAAAAACGCCATCACCCAATTCAAGGATTGAGATATCAAAAGTTCCACCTCCTAAGTCGAAGACAGCCACTTTTGAATCACTTTTCTTTTTGTCTAATCCGTATGCCAAAGCGGCAGCGGTAGGTTCGTTAATGATACGTTTTACAGTAAGACCAGCAATTTCGCCAGCTTCTTTAGTGGCTTGGCGTTGAGAATCGCTGAAATATGCAGGAACGGTAATAACGGCTTCGGTAACTTCTTGTCCTAAATAGTCTTCTGCAGTTTTTTTCATTTTTTGAAGTATCATTGCAGAGATCTCTTGTGGAGTATAAGCGCGGTCGTCAATTTTAACGGCTGGCATATTGTTACCTGTTCTTTCTACCTTATAAGGAACTCTTTCGCATTCTTTAGTTACGCGATCGAATGTTTCACCCATAAATCTCTTGATAGAGAAAATTGTTTTGTATGGATTGGTGATAGCCTGACGTTTTGCTGGGTCACCCACTTTACGTTCATTATCACCTACAAATGCTACGATTGAGGGAGTTGTTCTTCTTCCTTCGCTGTTGGGGATTACTACAGGGTCGCTACCTTCCATTACTGCAACACAAGAGTTTGTTGTTCCCAAGTCAATTCCAATAATTTTTCCCATAATTGTTTTTTTTTGTTGTTATTATTTATTGATTCTTATTAGCACAATTTAAAATGCAGGCCCAATATAGCAATCTTTATGCCAAAAAGGAGAAAAAAAGGTTTTCTTCCTCTTTTTCTCCTTTTTAATGTCACGATATGACAATTTGTCACATCGTATTAATTGTTCATTGCATTGGCACCACTTACAATTTCGTTCAATTCATTGGTAATGGCAGCCTGACGTGCATTGTTATACTTCAGTTTTAATTCCTTAAGAATTTCAGTTGCATTGTCAGTTGCTTTTGCCATAGATGTCATACGAGCACCATGTTCAGAAGCAATAGAATCGATTAGCGTTTTATACAGTTGCAGTTTTAGAATCTTTGGAATAAGTTCAGATACTAACTCTTCGCGTGAAGGTTCAAATATGTAGTCAATATTGGTAGCATTATCTTGTTGCGCAGTTAGATTTTCTACAGGAAGATAGTTTTCAGTTTGAACATATTGGGTAGCAGCATTTTGGAATCTGTTGTAGATAACTTCTACTTTATCCACCTCTCTATTAATATATTGTTTCATCAGTTTTTCTGCCAAATCACTGATAACAGTAAATTGAGAAGTTTCAATTACCTCTTCATTTACTGATATAACATTATATTTTTTAGAAAGTTGTTCTGCTGCTTTTTTACCTAAACAAATAAGTTGAAGGTTACCCTCTTGGTTTTGTTGAGCATAGCGATTTTCAACCACACGGATTACCTCTTTTACTATATTTGAGTTGAAACCACCGCACAAGCCTCTATTGGAGGAGATTACTACAAGCACAACTTTTTCAATATTTCGAGTTTTGAGTAGTGGCATCTCTGCACTATTTTCCAATGATGAGGATAGATTGGAGAGGATTTCATTGAGTTTGTTAGAATAGGGGCGTAAGCCGATGATGGCATTTTGTGCGCGGCGTAGTTTTGCTGCGGACACTAACTTCATCGCACTAGTAATCTTCTGAGTAGATTGAACAGAAGCTATTCTTACCCTAATTTCTTTTAAGTTTCCCATAGTTTTTTATCTGAGATTATGCAATATATTTTTTTGCAACTTCACGGCATACTTCTTCAAGTTCTGCCATGATTTTGTCGTCCATCTTTCCACTTCTGATCTCTGCAAGTAAGCCAGCTTTGGTTTCTTGTAAAGTGTGGAGATAGTCTTGTTCAAAATTGCGAATTCTGTTCAGTGGAACATTTTGAAGAAGTGCTTTCACGCCACAGAAGATAATAGCAATTTGGTCTTCAACTTTATATGGAGTATACTGAGGTTGTTTCAAGATTTCCACGTTACGTGCACCTTTGTTCAAAACATTGGTGGTCGCTTGGTCAAGGTCAGAACCGAATTTAGAGAAGGATTCCAATTCACGGTATTGTGCTTGGTCAAGACGAAGTGTTCCCGCAATCTTTTTCATAGATTTGATTTGTGCGTTACCACCCACACGTGATACTGAGATACCAGTGTTGATAGCGGGGCGGATACCTGCGTTGAACAATGAGGTTTCAAGGAAAATCTGACCATCAGTAATAGAGATCACATTGGTAGGAATATATGCAGAAACGTCACCTGCTTGGGTTTCAATAATTGGAAGTGCGGTCAAAGAGCCACCACCTTTTACAATCGGTTTGAGCGATTCTGGAAGGTCGTTCATTTGTGCTGCAATTTCATCAGATTCGATAATTTTTGCTGCGCGTTCCAACAATCTAGAGTGCAAGTAGAAAACGTCTCCTGGATATGCTTCGCGTCCAGGTGGGCGGCGGAGCAACAAAGAAACTTCGCGGTAAGCAACTGCTTGTTTAGACAAGTCATCATAAATGATTAATGCTGGACGTCCCGTGTCGCGGAAATATTCACCGATTGCAGCGCCAGCAAATGGTGCATAGAATTGTTTTGCTGCAGGGTCAGAAGCGGTAGCTGCTACAACAATTGTGTATGGCATTGCGCCATGTTCAGTCAATGTCTTAACGGTATTTGCAACAGAAGAACCTTTTTGTCCGATAGCTACATAGATACAATAAACAGGTTCTCCTTTGTCGTAAAACTCTTTTTGATTGATAATTGTATCGATAGCAATAGCTGTTTTTCCTGTTTGGCGGTCACCAATGATTAACTCACGTTGTCCGCGGCCAATAGGAATCATCGCATCGATAGCCTTAATACCTGTTTGAAGTGGCTCTTTTACAGGTTGACGGAAGATTACGCCAGGAGCCTTTCTTTCTATAGGCATTTCATATAGAGGACCTTCAACGGCACCTTTACCATCAATAGGTTCACCTAACGTGTCAATAACGCGACCTAATAAGCCTTCACCTACTTTGATAGTTGCCAATCGGCCAGTTCTTCTACATACATCACCTTCATTTAAGTGCTTGGAATCACCTAAAAGTACAACGCCGACATTATCTTCCTCTAAGTTAAGGACGATACCCGTAACATTTCCTTCTGGTTTTTCAAATTCAACCAATGCTCCAGAACGTACGTTTTGCAAACCGTAAACACGTGCAATACCGTCACCAACCACGAGTGTGGTACCGGTTTCTTCCATTTGAGCATCAGTATTACATTGCTGTAACTCTTTACGCAATATAGCGGTTACTTCTGATGGTTTAATTTCTGCCATTGTATTTTGATTTTGTTTCTAATTCTTAAAAAGCTGCTTTGTATTGATTTTGCTTGAACTCATTTTTCAACTTGTTGATTCTTGATAAGATTGTTGCGTCCAACAAGAAATCATCAATGCGAATTAAAATTCCACCGATTAAAGTTGGGTTAACCTTCTCATGAATAACAATTTGACATTGAGTCTCATTCTCTAGAAGAGTTTTTATTTCTTGGAGCATCTCATTGCTGAGGGGTTGTGCTGTGGTTAGATATGCCTCACGAATATTGTGCTTTTCGTAGTAGATGTGGATGTAATGCTCAAAAATCGCTTCTAACTGTGGTTCACGGCGCTTTTGAACGATGAGTCGCAAAAATCGGTATGTTATCTCTTCCAAATGGTCCTGAAAAAGGGCTTGGAAAATCTTACCTTTCTTATCAAAATTGATAATAGGAGATTCCATAACAACTTGTAATTCATTGTTTTCCTTGTATGTGTTATACAATAAACGGACGTCGTTGTAGATGGCATCTACCTTTTGATTTTCTTCTGCAAAATCATAGAATGCTTGTGCATAGCGTTTGGCTAATCTTTTATTGCTCATTCTCTAAATTATTATGATGTGCTCAAAAATTAAATGAGGGGCAAAAGTATAATTTTTTTTCTTACATCAAGTCAGTTTTTTTATTTTTTTGCAGAAAAAGTATGCTTTTCTAAAATGAAGTTTTAAATTCTTTTTATTTGGGCGTGCCGGCTATACTTTCACACAACCCCGCCCGCTCGCCGTCAGGCTTTCGGCTCTAATTTCGCGCCTATTTCTCTTATTACAATTTTCTTCAAATTCAATTGCTATGTTCCCCAATATCTTAATTCTATATTCTTAAGTCGGCGCTCATATCCGCCTCAATCCTTCACGCAAAACGTTGCGCTCGTGTATTCTTGAACTACTTTCTGTTTGTTGCGTCAAAGATACAGATTTTTGGAAAGTTTTAAGAGGTGATCTCCTCGAAATTATGGATTGACCTTCAAAACGAAAAGTCTAAAAATAAGTTCTACCAAGAAGAGAACAACTGCTGCCAAAAGGAATGGAAGGAAAAAGTCAGATCTGCTTTCATAAACAGATTCACTGATTTTGGTTTTTTCCATTGAGTCAATCTCTTGGTAAATTGTACGTAGTTTCTCTTTGTTTGTCGCTCTGAAATAGGTTCCGCCTGTGGTTTCTGCAATGTGATTTAGTAGCTTTTCATCAATTTCAGTTTGTATCAATTGTGGACCATATGGCGTAGGTATTGGAGCTTGACCGTATGAGCCACAACCGATGGTGTAAACTTTGATTTTGAAGTTTTTTGCAATCTCTGCAGCGGCATATGGATCGATGTAGCCACTATTGTTTACTCCGTCCGAAAGTAAAATCACTACTTTACTCTTTGCTTCACTTTCGCGCAGGCGGTTAATAGCGGTTCCTAAGCCATCACCAATGGCGGTCGAGTTTTCTAAGTTGTTAAAATCTATTGTTTTGAGCATTCCTGATAGCGTTTGGTGGTCGCTGGTGACAGGGCAGATGGTATAGGCTTCTTCTCCGTAAACAACAATGCCAATGCGGTCGTTCTGGCGTGTGCTGATAAACTCTTCTGCTACCGATTTGCAGGCTTCTAAACGGTTGGGCTTGAAGTCCATTGTACGCATACTAGCGGAGATGTCAAGTGCTAAGACAATGTCGATTCCTTCCGTTTCAACGTTGCGTGTGCTGAAATGTGATTGTGGACGTGCGAGCGCAATTACTACGAGAAGGAAAATGAGAATTCGTAATGTGTTCGGAAGCCAAAGTAGGCGTTGTCGCCACGATTTTGGAGCGTTTTCTAATGATGTAGTTGTAGGTAGGATTAGGTCAGCCTGCATTCTATGGCGTTTCCACAGATGCCACCCGATAATTGGAATCAGAAGTAGCAGAAGTAGAAAACAATAAGGATTGGCAAATTCAATATCTTTTAAAAAGGGAATTATAGCGACAAGAAGTTTCATTTTCTCTATTTTTTCACATTGTTAACGTTAGTGTCGTTTTGTTCGGCGGTTTGTTCTACAAACTCTTTGCAGCATTTGTAGGTGTAGTTGTGGTCATCGGGTAGTGGATCCCATTTCGCAAATTTAACGAGGTCGGCAGTTTGGAACGATTTTTTGAGCATCTCAACTTGCTCGTCTGGAATAGGTAGTTGAGAAAGTTCTTCGATAATTTCGTTAGAAACCATCTCTTTAGCGTTTACATTCCAGCGTCCTTCGATATAAACTCTCACAATATCAGTTAGTTCAGAATAATAATCTTTTACCTTTCCTTGTTCCCAAAGTTTTTTCTTACGTAGATGTTCTAATGCACGCAGTGCCGTAATGTGTGGCTTTACTTTCGGTTTGGCTGGCTTTGCCGATGCTACTTTTGGACGCTGTTTGTGCTTCTTTACCATCTGATAAATTAGGTAGGCAATGAGTGCGATAACGAGTATAATAATGATAATATATGGAAGATATTCTTTGACGTAGATCCAAAATTCATGCCAGCCCATTGTGGTTTCGGTAATCGGTTTTATATCTTTAAATTCGGCTGTTGTATCTACTGGAATAGTAGTTATATCGAATTGAAGTAGGTCGGTTTGTGCCAATAATTGTGAATCGGTAGATAGAATAGCCAATTGTGGAAAATAGTAGTGCCCAGAGTCGAAGGCGATGATGGTAATATCTTGCTTGTATATATCTTGTGATTTTTTAGATGAGGTGTCGATGGGAGAGTTGGAGATCCAATCGTAGGGAAGATGATTTGCCTCAAAGATCTCTTGATTTAATTGTGGAATTTCTATGGGTTCGCCTTTCGGAGCAGTAACTTCTAAGTGGATTGTAATGTGGTCACCGATAAGGTATTGTGTTGAGTCAAGGGACGTTTTAGCAGAGTAGTTTTGTGCTACTATCGTCAGTGGAATGAGTGCGATAATAATAAGAAGTGTACGTATTAATTGTTTCATTTTAATCCAATTTTATGTAAAAGTAATTGGCAACTTTAAGTTCTGCCAATCTCACTTAACGCAAAGAGTGTAAAAATATTATATTGATTTTATCATAAGTTGATTTTCTGTTATCTTGAGCTATACAAACAAAAAGCAGTGTGTTTTCTGTCGATTACAATAATGTGAAACACACTGCTTTTTAAAATTTAGGGAGAATTTTTCTATATCATATTCATTAGAATATAAACTCCAGCACCTGACAAGTATCCTAATAATGCAAATGGAGTAATTTTTTTCAAATACCAAATAAAATCGATCTTCTCCATTCCCATTGCGGCAACGCCTGCTGCGGATCCAATAATCAAAATACTTCCACCGGTGCCTGCACAATATGCTAAAAAGGTCCAGAAATTGTGATTAAGTGGAAAATCGTACATTCCCATTGCTCCAGCTACCATTGGAACGTTGTCAATAATGGAGGAGAGTAGTCCGATAACGATATTAATTGCATTAAAATTATCTCCAAATGTGTTATCTAAGCCGTTAGCAAGAAGCGAAAGTTGTCCTGCAGATTGCAAAGCTCCAACTGCCAACAAAATTCCTAAGAAGAATAGAATGCTTGACATGTCAATACGAGAAATAATATGCCCTACACGCATTTCGTGATGTTTTTCTCCTGCTTTTCGGTAAAGAAGCTCATTCACAATCCAAACCACACCCAATCCTAACATTACTCCAACGTATGGCTTGAGGTGAGTTAACATTTTGAATATAGGCACAAATAGTAGTGCACAGATTCCTACCCAAAACATTAGGTGGCGATGAAGTTTTGGAAGTTTACGTTGCGATTTTACCATCAATTTTTCTTCATCATCCAAATCGCCTTTCATAAAGAAGGAAACTGCCAACAACGGTACTATCATGGAGATTAAACTTGCTACAAAAGTTTGTGATATGATATGCCCCGTAGTGATTTTATTAGCTACCCAAAGCATAATGGTGGTTACATCTCCAATAGGTGACCATGCGCCGCCAGAATTTGCTGCAATAATGACGATTCCAGCAAAGAAGAGTCTGTCACTACGTTTTTGTACTAGTTTACGGAGTAGTGCAATCATAACCAATGTTGTGGTTAAGTTGTCGAGTACTGCGGAGAGAAAAAAGGTTACAAAACCGATAATCCATAGCAACTTTACCTTATTTTTGGTGGTGATGTGGTCTGTAATTAGCGTAAATCCTTGGTGTTTATCTATTACTTCAACAATCGTCATTGCACCGATAAGGAAGAAGAGAATTTCTGCAATTTCTGCAAGATGACTCAACATTTCAGCATTGGCAATATACTCAATAAAGGGATGCGCTAATCCAGGATTGGCTGCACAAAAACTCTCGAATCCTGCTCTGAAATTTGCTGAATCGTAAATGCTTTCGCCAGCAAGAATATATATTACCCAAAGGAGTGCGCCTAATACCAAGGCCGTTGCAGATTTGTTAATTTTTAGTGGGTGTTCCAAGGCAATCATTAAGTAGCCTATTAGAAACACGATAATCATTAATACAAACATGATAAAATTTTTACTACTTAACGAAATTTATAACTGGTTGTGCATCATCGTTTTTTAAAACTACTACTTCAGAACAAGCATGGTAATTGTGTGGAATATACTCTTGTAATTGCATGACACAAGCCGATTTGTCTGTTGCAATCCATACTTCCAAACGACAACTAGCGTTCATTTCCTTAGAAATTTCACTGATTTTGTTGAAATTTTTACTTTGTACAAGAGATTGAAATTTATGTTTTCCCTCAGCATTCATATACACGTAATGCTTTTTCATCTTGGCTTGAGTTGCTTGATAAATATAATAACTGCCGAAGAATGATTTTTTCTTTACAAATCCCTCTTCTGACATATATGCAATTTTATTTTCTAAAAGTTCCATATTTTCATTCATATCTACTGATTTTTTATAGGTTAATAATATTGTTGAAAAGGTAAATTATTGATTTACCCAAAAGAGAGTTCCCGCAAAGCGGAATTAATGAAAAAAGAAAAAGATACAGAAAATAAAAATCAAGTAGTGATTTTACATAATGAAAATATGTAATAATCAATATGATGCGGAATAACCTTTGCAATGATTGCTCTTCCCTTGCAGTAATGTTTAAAGAAAATCTGCAATTGGGTATTTATAGCGGTTATCGAGGATTTAAATGCGTTGGAGTTAAATTGTCTGACAGATGTTTTCTGTAATGTTTGCGTGAAATTGTTGTTTTTCGCAAAGGGTAGTGAAACAAGTGTCTCTTTGATACATAATGCCTTTTCTGACAGGGTGCGTTTGGTGGAATAATCTTGTAATTTGCTCTCTTGTTGAGAGGAGAAATGTGATTTTTTTTGTAAATCACTTTCAGAAAATTGCAAGTTTAATAGGAAAAAAGGTAAAAAAGGTATCAACAGAAGTAGTTTCCATTTTGGGGAGTTAATTAAAGAGAACAACTTGAAACCTGCAGGTTTACAAATAATTTGTTCAATCCGAAGTTTATTTTTTTCTGTTTTCTCCTTGTACATATTTAATATAATATGTTTCTGCAAAAATACACTTTTTTATTGTTCCAATTCTAAATTTCTCTATTTTTGCAGAAAAATCAAAATATACAGAGATATGCAAACTATAGAAACTCCAATTCTACTTCTTACAGGTTATTTAGGAAGCGGAAAAACCACATTGGTAAATCATATTCTTAGCAATCAGAAAGGGATAAAATTTGCAGTTATTGTCAATGATATTGGTGAGATCAACATTGATGCAAGTTTAATCCAAAAGGGGGGTATAGTTGGGAAAAAAGATGAAAGTTTGGTAGCCCTTCAAAACGGATGTATCTGTTGTACGCTCAAAATGGATCTCATTGAACAATTAACAGAGATAATGAAAATGCAGCGCTTCGACTACATTGTAATTGAGGCGAGTGGTATTTGTGAGCCAGAACCGATTGCGAGAACGATCTGTTCCATTCCGAGAATGGAAGAAAAATATAGAGAAAACGGAGTGGGAAAATTAGATTGTATTGTCACCGTTGTTGATGCGTTGCGAATGCAAAGTGAATTTGCATGTGGAGAGAAACTTACGAAAGAGAATATTGACGATGAGGATATTGAAAACTTGCTAATTCAGCAGATAGAGTTCTGCAATATTGTATTGCTCAACAAAGCTTCGGAAGTTTCTGACGATGAACGGAGAAAATTACGACATATTATTGAACACCTGCGACCAGGTGCAGAAATTATCGAATGCAACTATGCGGAAGTTGATTTAAATAAAATTATTCATACACAACTATTTGATTATAATATGGTTTCAGGTGCAGCAGGTTGGGTGCGTGGAATTGAGAAATTAGCTACTGAAGAGGAGGAGTATGAGGCGCACCATCCACATCATCATCACGAGCATCACCATGATGAGGAGTGTCACCATCACGAAGGAGAGGAATGTCATTGTCATCACCACCATCATCACGGGGAGGGTGAAGCGGAAGAATATGGCATTAGTACGTTTGTCTATTACCGTCGTCGCGCCTTTGAAGTGGAAAAATTTTACGAATTTGTTACCCAGAAGTGGCCTAATAGTGTTATTCGCGCCAAGGGAATTTGTTATTTCCGCCATAATCGCGATATGTCCTATCTTTTTGAGCAATCAGGGATTCAGAAAAAGATCGTAGAAGCAGGTCTTTGGTTTGCAACTGCGCCAGAGGAGGAACTTGTAGAACTAATGAAGCAGGAACCAGGACTTCAGCACGATTGGGACGAAGAATATGGTGATCGAATGGAGAAGATAGTCTTTATTGGACAGAAGATGAATAAGGAGCAGATTATACGAGATTTGGATAATTGCTTAGAAAAATAAAACAAAAAGGGGAAGAAAACGCAATTTTCTTCCCCTTTTTACAAGGACTTTATTATAAGGCTACAATTCGGTTTTCCACAAACCGTGTAAGTTGCAATATTCGTAAACGGCTGTAGGTTTATCTTTACAGATACAGAACTCTGCTTCGGGTTTATCTTTTAGGTAGCGCAGTTGTCCGCCGTTTTCGGTTTCTAAATAGATGAACGAGATATGATGTTCTGGAAGCATTGGGTGCGGCGTGCTTCCCACTTGAACTTTCAATGTGCAATCATCAATTTTTGTTACTTCGGGTACGTGTTTTTCCACGCTGGCGTCAACGGTATTCACTTTCAGTTCTTGCATCGGTTCACCGCAGCACACAACAGGAACGCCTGAATCGACTTGTTTGGTTATCACATTTCCGCAATGTTTACAAATATAAAATTTTGTGTTCATAATTTTAAAGACCTCAGGGTTAAGTTCTGTCGGTACGAGGTCGATTATTACCAGCAGAACATTCAAATTTTTTGTATAGAACAACATTGTAAGCAGAAAGGTTCAAAACTTTGGAGAAAATTGATGCAGATGATTACTTGAAATTTGGGTGCTGATGCTTTTGTGTGGGTGCGCGTGAGGGATAGAAGCGGTTATGAGCGCCGGGTTTAGAATTTAGAATTAAGAACTTGGAATTTGAAATTTGGATTTAGGGAAAGACTGTAGAGAGAGAAAAAGGCGCGAAATTTGAGCGGATAGCCCGACGGCGAGCGGGTGGGGAAGTGCGAAGGAAAAGAGCCGGCACGCCCAAATAAAAAACAGAATAAACAATTTTGACAAACTTTTGTCGTTAAGGAAACAACAAAACAAAAAAATATGAAAAGCAGAAATTTACTCATTTTGGCCATTGCCATTTTTTTAGGAATTACGCAATCGAGTTGTAATTACAACGCTTTTGTTACTGCAGAAGAGGAAGTTAACAAAGCATGGAGTCAAGTTGAAAATGTATATCAGAGACGAGCAGATTTAGTACCGCAGTTGGTAAGTACTGTAAAAGGAGCTGCAGAGTTTGAAAAAAGTACTTTTGAAGCAGTTACAGAAGCACGAGCGCAAGCATCATCAATAAAATTAGACCCAAGTCAGATGACAGAGGCAGACCTGCAGCAGTTCCAGCAAGCGCAAGATAACCTCAGTAAGTCGTTGGGAAGATTGATGGTAACAGTTGAAAAATATCCTGATTTAAAGGCCACTGCAAATTTCAAAGATTTACAGGCGCAGTTGGAAGGAACTGAAAATAGAATTGCTGTAGAACGCAAGAAATTTAACGAAGCAGCGCAAAGTTATAATACGATGATTCGGCGTTTTCCTAAAAATCTCTTGGCTAAAATTTACGGCTTTGAGAAGCGTCCATATTTTCAAGCGTCACCTGAAGCAAGTCAAGCGCCAGTCATTGAATTTTAGAAAATAATTATGCGTAAACTTATCACACTTTTACTTTTTGCAGGACTTTTCACCACTGTTTTAGCGAAAGAAGTCATTCCGCCAGCGCCGAAGCCAGCGCGCTTGGTAAATGACCTTGCGGGTGTACTTTCTCGCCCGCAGGTAGATGCACTTGAACAACGTTTAGTTGCGTTCAATAACGAAACTTCCAACCTTATCTGCGTTGTTACCATTGATGATTTAGGCGGTTATGCTGCGAAAGATTTTGCATACGAAATTGGCGACCGCTGGGGAGTGAAATCTTCGGGTAAAGACAACGGAATTGTGATACTTGTAAAACCGCGTACCCATACTGCAGGTGAGGTCTATATTGCTGTAGGTTATGATTTGGAAGGTGCGCTGCCAGATGCGACCGCAAAACGTATTATTGACGAGATGATGATTCCGGAATTACAGAAAGGAAATTACGGAATTGCAATTGAAAATGCTGTTAATCAGATTATTCCTATTGTTAAAGGTGAAATTTCTATTCCGAGAAGCGAGATGGATCGAGCTGCAAAATCAGATGAGGTCGCAGGTTTTGTAGGAATGGGAATTCTTGTATTTGGTGGAATTGTTGGGCTATTCCTTTTATGGCGCGAAGGTCGGCGCAACCGACTGATTCGTAAAGCGGTGAATGCAGGAAAAGTATTGGGAAAAGATTTTGAAAAACTATTGAAAAAAACGGGTTTAGAACGCAATGTGCTTATTGCACGACTTCGTATAAAAATTAATCAAAAGGTTGACCAGCTTATTGCAGAAGTAGTTGAAGATGCTAAGGTAACAGAAGAAGAGAAACAACATTTAGCGCAAAATATGGAAAAACTTGGAGTTTCAGCTTCCGTTTACCTTCCACAATTGCAATATGAACTCAAAGAGAAGATGTTGGCATTTCTTTGTGATGATGCTGTTGACAAAGGGCAACTTACAAGTGAAGAGCGGCAACTGCTTATTCAGCGTGGTGTTTCGATGGGACTTTCCCGACAAGATATTGAAAAGAAATTGGACACTTTGATAGCGGAAAATATCACTTATCTTATTGAAGAGAGTACCTATGGTTACAATATTTCAGATAAAGAACGTGATGAACTTTACAAAAAGGCGGCTGCTTTAGGAGTTAGTTTTGCAGCATTTATGGTGATTTATAACGAGGTCATGAAACGGCGACGTGCAACCCAGTTTGGGGGTGTGTCGGGGCAATCTCGAGGTTTTGTGGGTGGAATTCCAGGTGGCTTTGGCGGTTACCACGGAGGTGGCGGTTTTGGCGGCTTCGGTGGTTTTGGCGGTGCTGGCGGCTTTGGTGGAGGTGGTGCTGGCGGAAGATTCTAAATATTCTCCCACTTTAGAAGTTGCTCGCTCATCAATCTTCGACCTACTTCATAAATCTCTTTTGCTTTGAAGAAATCGAAACATTGAAATGAAGATGCAGGAAGTTCCACCAATAGATCACAGGGATTTTGTTGTCTTATCAATTCGCTATTGCTAATCAACATCATTTGAATCACTGCTAATAATTCTCGATGCAGACTTGCGCCTTGCAGGATAAAAGGATTCCTTTTTCCGAACGGGTAAGCATCTTCAAGTTTTCCTGTACGCTGAAGTTGTGGAATGAACTCGTTGTTGCTTTTAGCGGTAACATTTATTGCAACAACTTTGTCAGCACCATTCATAATTACGTGATTTAGTGGAAATGGATTTATCAATGCACCATCCATCAATAACATATCCTCATTTTGTACAGGTTTGAAAAAGATAGGAATGGATATCGAGGCACGAATTGCGTTGTAGAGAGAACCACTCTTAAACAATATCTCTTTCTCATTTCTAACGTCCGTAGCAACGGCAGCAAAAGGAATTTTACACTCTTCAATTAGGCAATCAGGCATTAAACTTTTCATCTCTTTCATTAGAAGATCCCCTTTTACTACGTAACTTGTATTGATGTCTGCATCTGAAAGTTTCAGCATCTTCTTCTTGGTTAAGGAGAAAATCCATTCTTTGAACTGCTGATAATTTCCAGAAGCATACATTCCACCCACTAAACTACCCATTGAGCAACCTACTATGGAGGTTATTTCATAACCATTCTCTTCTAACACATCGATAGCTCCGATATGCGCAATTCCGCGTGCACCACCACTTGATAATACTAAAGCAATCTTTTTATTCATAAATCTATTTTTTTAGAATACAGATTAAAGAGAAAATAGTTTAAAAAATTCCGATTGTATCATAAATAATTGATGTATCTTTGCAGTTTGTAAATAAACGAAAGAAAAGATGAGAAATTGTGTTGACTTTTTAGTTATTGGCTCTGGAATAGCAGGATTAAGTTTTGCGTTAAAAGCAGCGGAATTTGGTAAAGTCTGTATGGTTACCAAAGCCAAAATTGATGATACTTCGACTAAATATGCGCAAGGAGGAATTGCTGCAGTTGTTTATGAACCTGATTCTTACGAAAAACATATCCAAGATACGATGATAGCGGGGGATGAGTTGTCAGATAGAAAAATTGTAGAGATAACCATTAGAGAATCTACAGAGCGTGTGAAAGAGTTGCTGGCTTGGGGAGTTGATTTTGACAAAACAGCATCAGGAAAATTTGCGTTAGCAAAAGAGGGTGGACACTCCGAATTTCGGGTACTTCACCACAAAGATGTAACGGGGTTAGAAATTGAGAAAAAATTGATTGCAGCAGCAATTAACAATCCTAATATTGAGATTTTAGAGAATCACTTGGCTGTAGAAATAATTACGCAGCACCATTTGGGAGAAGAGATTACGCGTTACTCTCCGAACACCACTTGTTACGGAGCGTACGTTTATAACCCCAAAACCAAGCGAGTACGCACCATTCTTTCAAAAATTACGATGATGGCAACGGGAGGTATTGGCACTACGTATGGTAATACTACCAATCCGCTCATTGCTACGGGTGATGGGGTTGCAATGGTTTATCGTGCTAAAGGGTCGGTAGCGGGTATGGAATTTGTGCAATTTCACCCTACATCACTTTACAATCCCCATGAGTCTCCATCTTTTCTGATTACTGAAGCGTTGCGAGGTGCAGGAGCAATTTTGAAGGATTTAGAGGGAAAAGAGTTTATGCAGAAATATGATGAACGTGGCTCGTTGGCGCCTCGTGATATTGTGGCACGTGCAATCGACAACGAGATGAAAATCAGTGGAAAAGAACACGTCTATTTAGATGCTACGATGATTAGCAAAAACGAAATTTTCCAACATTTTCCCAATATTTACGCCAAATGTTTGAGCATTGGTATTGATATTACCAAGGATATGATTCCGGTGGTTCCTGCGGCACATTACTCTTGCGGAGGAATTAAGACAGACGAATGGGGTGAGTCGTCCATTCACAACCTGTTTGCCGCTGGCGAGTGCGCTTCTACAGGGCTTCATGGCGCCAATCGCTTAGCGTCAAACTCACTCCTCGAAGCATTGGTATTTTCCCATAGGGCATTCCTTTGTGCATCGGAACGACTAAAGGATATTTCTTTCTGTCATAACGTTCCTGAATGGGATACCGCAGGAACGGTTCATAATGAAGAGATGATTCTAATTACGCAGTCTAAGAAAGAGGTGCAAAGCATAATGTCTAATTATGTTGGGATTGTACGTTCTGACTTGCGTTTGAAACGTGCTTTCGACCGTTTAAAAATTCTATATGCAGAGACAGAAGAACTCTATAAAAAATCGATTTTGATTCCAGAAATTTGTGAATTGCGTAATATGATTAACATTGGATACATCATTATTAAGCATGCGATGGCACGCAAAGAGAGCCGAGGGCTTCATTACTCGTTGGATTATCCAGAACATCGAGATATCTCACAAGTACGCCAAGATGCTTTGTAGTGACATCGTTTTTTTGTGTATGGTACAAATGCTATAACATAGAGAATGTGATTCTTCTCTTATTGGCATTTCTTCTTATTGCTTCCGAAAGTTCACAATAGGTATCTCTAATTATTTCAGACAAAACTCAGCAATATACGACCAGAAGTATAAAGTGTGCTTAATACTATCAATCCTAGATTGAATGTTTGGTTTGATATTTGCATTTTAAATATCATTAATTAGGTTGTTATTTTATGTTGCAGAAAATTATTAAATTAAACAGACAAAGTCGATATACAAAAAACAAAGAAAGTGCGGACCTTTTAATTCAGAAGATCATGCCAATGAGGTATTGGGAAACCAACTAGAAAAACTTAAGCAAGATGTTAATTTTGATATGTTTTGAGGAGCGTTAGTAGGAGATTTGTAGAAAGAATGACTGTTATGGATACACGTTGGACCGAACAAGTTACTAAAGTAATAGGGAGTGATTAATAGGATTTCTTTGAAATGTAGCTCAAATACCTTGTAAAATTGGTTAATTATATGAATTGTGAAGAACAAATATTGCGGTTTGGATTAGAATCTATTTTATAAAACACTATTAGTCAACCTGTTATTTGTTTTTGTTTATAAAATAAACGAGTTTCACAATATGTCAAAATAAATTATATCTTTGCAAACTCATTTTCTTGGATTTTGTCTAATCAATTTCGATAGAATTTGAGAAGATTATTAGAGATTTAAAATTGATGTCACTTAAAATCATTTATTAACAAACTAAATTTAAAACAATGAAAAAAATCTTAACGCTTTTTGTTGCTCTTTTCGCAACGATGTCGTTTGTAAATGCACAAGCGATACTTATGGAGAGTTTTGATACAGGAACTCTTCCTACAGGTTGGTCTATTGTAGATGCTGATGGAGATGGCCAAAATTGGAATCCTCAATTGGAAACCACTGGATTCGATACACACTCTGGTACTGGTTTAATAACTTCAGCTTCTTACATTAACAATGTTGGTCCATTGACTCCTGACAACTGGTTGATTACTCCACAAATCAATCTTTCTGCAGCTGCTGATTTAACTTTTTGGGCTTGGGGGCAAGATGAAAGTTATTACGCAGAAAAACTTGGAGTTTATGTTTCTACTACAGGAACAAATGTTACTGATTTTACATCAGTTTTGCAAGTGACAACTACACATGCTATGACTGAATATACTGTTAATTTGTCTGCTTACGTAGGTCAAAACATTTATATTGCATTCCGTCACTATGATGTTACTGATATGTTCTATCTCAATTTGGATGATGTAGAAATTTTTGCACAACCTACAACGCCTACTATTGTAGCTAACCCAACAGCTTTAACTTTTGCTACAACCCCTATAGGTGATGTAACAGCTTCAAAAACTATTACTGTTACAGGTTATGTATTAACAGATGCTATTGTAGCAACAGCTACTGCTCCATTTGAAGTTTCAGCTGACAATACAACCTTTGGAGCAACTGCAACTATTGCAGCAGCAGGTGCTCCTCTTTATGTTCGTTATGCTCCAGCGACTGCAGGAACTGAAAACGGAACTATTACACTATCTTCTACAGGCGCTCCAAATGTAACAATCACAGCAACAGGTGTAGGTGTGGATTGCTCTGGCGCAATTTCTACTTTCCCATTTGTTGAAGATTTCGAAACAGGAGTTCCCCCATTGTGTTGGACAATTGACGGAAGTAGCGATACCACTTGGACTTCTTATGCTGCAACAACCAATATGGCTTCTATTCTTCGCAATGATTCTTATATCCAAGATGAGAAGTTGATTACAAAAACTTTTGATTTTTCAAGTCTTAACAATACTATTTTAATGGACTTTATGTTTATGACAAGTTCTTACTACTTAGCATTAGACAATGGAACAGATAGTATTTTCAATGTGACTGTTGTTGCAAGTACTGATGGTGGTCTTACTTGGGGTGCTCCTCTTTGGTCTGTACAAAATGAACCTACTTTTGATAATTGGGATCAAGTTGAAACAACTGTTGACTTGTCTTCTTTAGCAGGTGAATCTAATGTAAAATTGGCATTCCATTTCCATGCACAAGATATTGGTGCACAATTTTTGATGGATGATATTGAAATTTACGTTTATGATGACCCAACAATTCTTACTTCAGTAGAAACACTTTCTTTTTATGCAGAAGTAAATCAAAATGAAGATAAAACTGTTGCAATCCAAGTTTACAATATTAATGATCCAGTCGTAGCTACAACTGCTGCTCCATTTACCGTTTCTGCTGATGGAACTACATTTGGAACTACTGCTACTTTAGGAACAAGCAGTACTACTTTCTATGTAAGATATACCGGTGTTGCTGGAAATCAGACTGGTACAGTAACTCTTTCAACAACAGGTGTACAAGATGTAACTATCGCCTTGAATGCTACAGGATACGATTGTAGCAATATTACTTTCCCATTAGTTGAAGATTTTAATTCAGGTATCGTTCCTCCAGGATGTTGGACTGTTGTTTATGGTGATAATAACCCAGATGTTAATACAGTTCAAGCTGCTGCAACAAATGAAGAAATGACAGAGTTTGCTTTTGCTTTCAACTCTTATGATGAAACTACAGACTATTCTCAATATTTAATTACTCCTGAAATTGAATTTACAGGTGCAATGGCACTTCAATTCCATGTGGCAAGCTATAACACATTCTTTGGTCCAAGTTCTGAAACCTTTATGATTGGAACTTCTTCTACAACAAATGATGTAAATGCTTTTACTTGGTCAGAAGAAATGACTTGCTCTTCTCCTACATTCGAAAATATATATCGTGAAATTCCTGCAGGTACAAAATATGTTGCAATTAAATATACTTCCGAGTATGCTTATTACTTGTTTGTAGATAATTTCAGTCTCGAAGCTGCAACTGGTATTGAAGAGATTACTGCTGACAACGTAAATGTTTATCCTAATCCAACTAAAGATATTGTTAACGTAAATGCTCCTGCTCAAATTAATAATATTGAAGTATATAATATTGCAGGACAAAAATTGTCAGTTTACAATGTTAATAATATGACTGCACAAATTGATGTTACTGAATTAGCAAATGGTATCTATTTCTTGAAAATCAACACCGAAAATGGTATGGTTACAAAGAAATTTAACGTTGTTAAATAATCATCGTAAATAAACATCATAAAAGCTCCAAGAGTAGTCTCTTGGAGCTTTTTTATTTGTCAAGAGGGAACATTTAGATATAAATTCCTCTGTGTATTACTTGCTAAGTCGTATTGATAGTTCACTGAAATGGTTCAAGGAATTCTGCAGCGTGTGCGCCATCCATTTGTATGATGGAATTGGAATGAAATGGATAGTGTTGTTTTAAACCAACCTTTATGGTATTGGCAGGTAGTATCCTCATAGTGTGTAATTTCCAGCAAATATGATATATTTGCAAAACTAAAAAATTAAACAAATGGAAAGGAAATTACACAAGCGCAAAAGTACGAAATTTTAGAACACGAATTGCTCAACGGAGCAGGATTGGAAGAGATTTTGAAGAAATGTCTCGAAATTTTAATGAAATCGGAACGCAAAATCCACAATGAA
>Ga0233362_1000093_pt1 | contig 20886 bp, 12 predicted proteins | sample ElkDunMinimDraft_22_FD_180674 | JGI IMG/M metagenome (GOLD analysis project Ga0233362, IMG submission 180674) | Fecal eukaryotic communites from dung pellets of Tule Elk in California, USA - Elk Dung C1 | ecosystem: Host-associated > Mammals > Digestive system > Large intestine > Fecal | place... | reverse complement strand
AGGTAGCAGAACCGTCTTTCAAGATTTGGAAACTCTCAATATCCTCCGAGTTGATACCAGAAATCGCACTCGCAATCAAAGTAGTAGCATCACCTGATGACAAGTCATCTGCGCTCAACTCCACAGCATCCTCCAAAATGACGCCATCCACAACCCACAAAGGCTTGCTCGCACCGTAAATAGATGTTGCACCACGCACACGGATCTTAGGTGCAGTACCAAAAGTACCACTCACGTTTTGCACGCTCACACCAGCGGCACGGCCTTCCAAACTGCGGCTCACATCAGCCACACCCGAAAGCATGGTCTCATCCGCCTCCAACTTGGTAGCAGCACCCGTAAACAAGCGCTTATCTTGCTTCACCATACCGGTAACGACAACCTCCTCGATTTGTTGTGCATCACTCTCGAGGGTAACGTTGATGTTTGGTTTTACAGGAACCGTCATCGTCTTGTAACCCATGTAGGAGATAATCAGATTTTTTACTCCAGCAGGTACTGTCAACTCAAAGAAACCATCAAAGTCAGTCACTGTACCGACAGTAGTTCCTTCAGCCACAACGTTAGCACCAATCGCGCCAACACCTGCCTCTTCATAAACTGTACCAGTTACTTTAGTCTGAGCCGAAGCACAAACCACCAGCAACAAGGTAACCATTAAACAGTAAATACGTTTCATTATAATGTTATTTATAATTAATTTTATCCTAATTTACATCATGCACTGCTATCGTTTTCTACAAAGCACCTTTATAAAAACGATAAAAATCGCGCAAAGTTACTACTTTTTTTTGAAACAACCAAATATTTACCAAGAAAAATGTGTTTTTTAACATATTTGTCACATTATTTATATGTTTTATAACATAAAAATCGCCTACTCAATCTAACTTGGGTAGGCGATTTTGATTGGTATTTGGTAGTATTTTTTTGAATCTTTCGGTGTGATCTTATCCTATTGTTCTATCAAAAAAATATTACTTTATCATTTCGCAACCCATATATGGTTGGAGCGCAGCAGGAATACGAATACCCTCTGGTGTTTGATTATTCTCCAACAACGCCGCCACAATACGAGGCAATGCCAATGCAGAACCATTGAGTGTGTGGCAGAGCGTTACCTTCTTATCCTCAGATCGTCGGTAACGGCAGTGCAAGCGATTAGCTTGATAGGTATCAAAATTAGAAGTTGAAGAAACTTCCAACCAACGATGTTGCGCCTTTGAATACACTTCAAAGTCATAGCAGAGCGCCGCAGTGAATGACATATCACCACCACTTAATCGAAGTACACGATAAGGGAGTTCGAGTTTTTGAAGCAATCCCTCTACGTGCTCCAACATTTCCTTGTGACTAGCATCAGAATGTTCTGGAGTGTCAATACGCACAATCTCCACCTTGCTAAACTCGTGAAGACGGTTCAAACCACGTACATCCTTGCCATATGAACCTGCCTCGCGACGGAAACATTGGGTGTAAGCGCAGTTCTTAATAGGGAGTTGTGCCTCCTCAAGAATTACATCGCGATAGATATTGGTTACAGGTACTTCTGCTGTAGGAATGAGATAGAGATTATCCAATTGGCAGTGGTACATTTGTCCCTCTTTATCAGGCAATTGACCTGTACCATAACCACTGGCCTCATTGACCACGGTAGGAGGCATAATCTCGGTATATCCTGCCTTGTTCGCCTCAGCCAAGAAGAAGTTAATCAACGCGCGTTGCAGGCGCGCGCCCATACCTACATATACAGGGAAGCCTGCGCCAGAAATTTTGACACCTAAATCGAAGTCAATAAGATTGTATTTTTTTGCCAACTCCCAGTGAGGAAGTTTGTCGTTGTTTGCCAATTGTTCGTCGGTAGCAGTATCCCAATCTCGGATAGTGATAGTGCCGTTTTGAGCGAGTGCATCAATCATTGGCTGGTTCGCCCAATTGCCTATTTTTACCACAAGGTTATCCTCTGCACTCCCGCCTTCTGGCACGAGGTCATAAGGTACGTTAGGGATAGTAAGGAGAAGGGAAGTCAATGCCTCTTCTGCCTTAGCCATCTCTTGTTCGTAGCCAGGGATAGCTTGTTTGAGTGCGCCTGTTTGTGCTTTGGCAGCCTCTGCCTCTTCTTTTTTGCCTTGCGCCATGAGTGCACCAATAGACTTGGAGATGCGATTCATCTCCGCTGAAGCAGTATCCTTCTTTTGTTGTGCTGCTTTGCGCTCGACATCAAGAACAATCACTTGCTCTATAGTCTCAGCAGCATTGGCAAAATGCTTCTTTTCCAAGCCCGCAATAATAGCTACCTTATTGTCGTATATTTGTTTGAGTGTTAGCATACAAAAGTCTTGTTCAGTGCCCGTAAACGGGCTGTTCAGCGCGGCCAAGCCGCTGTTCTGGATTGTTCAGAGTTGTAAATAAAAACAAATTTCTCCTGCCGAATTGCGTATGCAATCGGTAGGAGAAATTTTAGTTTATTTCTCTATCCGATTATGCCTCAGCAATAGGTTGGATAGATACGTAAGATTTGTTGTTACGCTTCTTTTGGAAGCATACGATACCATCTGTAAGAGCGAAAAGAGTGTGGTCAGAACCCATACCGATGTTCTCGCCTGGGTTGTGTACAGTACCACGTTGACGCACGATGATGTTACCTGCTTTAGCGAATTGACCACCAAAGATTTTTACACCAAGTCGTTTGCTTTCTGATTCACGGCCGTTCTTGGAACTACCGACACCTTTCTTATGTGCCATATCTCTTAAACTTTGCTTTTAAAAAGGTTAAACAATTAAGCCAAAACGATCTCCTTAACGATGAGATTGGTCAAATCTTGACGATGGCCGTTCAATTTACGATAGCCTTTGCGACGTTTTTTGTGGAAAACGAGAACTTTCTCGCCACGGCACTCATTGTCGAGTACTTCGCAAACAACTTTAGCGCCCTCTACAACAGGAGCACCTACTTTCACTTCTCCGTCATTATCAACGAGAAGCACTTTCTCGAATGTCACCTCAGCGCCTTTCTCAGCAGCCATACGGTTAACAAAGAGTTTTTTGCCAGCCTCAACACGGTATTGGAGGCCTTGCATTTCTACAATTGCGTACATTTAATCAAATGTTTTTTAATTAGTTACATCGGTCAGGCGAGATGCAGAGTCTTCGACGTTGGCATACCATACGCAATTGGCAGTTAATAGTTGACAATTGACAGTTAACAATGGTATCATCCGTCCCCTCGGCAGCGCTACTTGGAAGCCCAAAAGCCGAAAAAGCGTGCAAAGGTACTACTTTTTTTTGAACTGACCAAATATTTTTTTTATTTTTTTACAGAAAGCACTTCAAAAGAGTCTATACACACCCTTTATCCGTCAGCCAATCAGCCAAAAAACGATGCGGCAGACCACAAACAACATACTAGGAAAGTATTAGATGGTAACTGAGTGGTATCGGAATGCTTTCGGAGTGGTTTCGAGAAATAAAGCGGAATTACCCATCACCTCAAGTCATTGACAAAGGCATCTTCCTTTTCAATAGCAAAAGAAGGAGCTTCATCTGTATAACGAGCATTATCAAGACGAAGCGTGGTAAGTTTGCCTTCGTCCTCATGTATCTCAATGGCAGCAGGCAACAAAGTGGCAGTTGCGATGCGCAACACAAATTTCTGAATACCAGCCGAATGATCATGCGGAGTTAGCGTAATTTGCGTCTTGTCGCCTACGACTTTCTCAGCGTACTGGCAAACAGGCAATAAGGCTTGCGCATATAGGAAAGGATTGGTTTGGGTCAGTTCCTCTTCTGTAGGAATGGAAAGAGTCAATTCCTCTGTATCATCACTATATATATATAAGGTGTTGCCATCATATGCCGCTTCCATCGCAAACATAGTCAAGGCAAATTGCTTGCCGTGCATAGCAAGATTACCCGTGTAGGTCATTGGGGCAGTTGACAATTGAGAATTGACAGTTGTTAACGTGAAATCTGACACCAATGTCTTTTGCTCCAAAGTCGCGAAGAGCGACTGGAGTATTGCGAACGTTATTAGCAGTAGTTTCATCTTAGCAACCTAATTCTTGTAGTTTCTTATCCAATTCATCAAGGCTTTGAATTAGCACGTCGCGTCCCTTAGGACCTTTGTTTGGTCCCACAATACCCGCTGCTTCGAGCTGGTCAGAGAGCTTACCCGCACGGTTGTAGCCGATCTCGAAAGCACGTTGCAAGCGCGAGGTAGAGCCCTCTTGCTTGGACACTACATAGCGTGCTACATCTGCAAACATAGGATCAAGACGCTTGAGATCCACGGCGCCAGGTGCCAATGCTTCGCCTTCACCACCCTCTGGGATATATTCAGGCAGTTGGTATGGCTCGAAGTAATGCTGTTGTTTCTCAATATGCTCTACGATCGCATCCACCTCTGGGGTATCGACGAACGCACATTGTAGACGGGTGATATTACCATTGCCCGAATAGAGCATATCACCGCGACCGATGAGTTGGTCAGCACCCTTAGTATCCAGCACGGTACGCGAATCCACTACCGATTGTGTGCGCAAGGCGATACGCGTTGGGATATTCGCTTTGATAACACCCGTAACGATATTTACCGATGGGCGTTGGGTGGCAAGAATCATGTGCATACCCACTGCACGCGCTTTTTGGGTAATACGCGCGATTGGTGTCTCCACCTGCTTGCCCGCTTGCATGATAAAGTCGCCATACTCATCGATGATGATTACGATATATGGCAGGTATTGGTGGTGGAGTGAATCCGCCACCAATTTCTCAGGATTCAGGCGTCGAGAGACAAACTTCTCATTATAATCCTCAAGGTTACGTACACCTGCATCCATGAGCAGTTTGTAGCGATTCTCCATCTCGATCACCAGCGAGTTGAGGGTATTGACCACCTTATCGCAATCCACAATGACGATATTCTCATCCTCGGTGTCTGGAGTTGCAGCCAAATAGTGGCGAAGCAGTGGTTTGTAAGGGGCGAACTCGACCATTTTAGGGTCCACCATCACGAATTTTAGTTCGGCAGGGTGTTTCTTATAGAGCAAAGAGGTGATAATCGCGTTGATTGCCACAGACTTACCTTGACCTGTAGCACCTGCAACAAGGAGGTGAGGGGTCTTGGCAAGGTCGAACATAAAGACCTCGTTGGTGATGGTACGTCCGATGGAGATAGGCAATTTCATCTTTTGCTCCTCTTGGAAGCGTTTGCTGGCAATCACAGAGTGCATTGATACTACTTGTGGTTTCTCGTTTGGAACCTCAATACCGATAGTACCTTTGCCTGGGATAGGCGCGATGATACGGATGCCCATCGCAGAGAGCGAGAGCATGATGTCGCTCTCCAGATTTTGAATCTTGGAGATGCGCACACCCGCTTGAGGAACAATCTCGTATAGGGTAACAGTAGGACCAACAGTAGCCTTGATGGACTCAATCTCAATACCATAGTTGCGCAACGTAGTGACAATACGGTTGGCATTGGCTTGCTGCTCCTCTTGGTTGATGACAGGAGCCGTCTCGTTGTCATAGACCTTGAGCAAGTTGAGGGAAGGGAACTTGTATAGTTCCAGATCCTTTCGTGGATCGTAAGGACCAAGTTTCTTGAGCAAATACTCTGGATCATCCTCGGACAGCTCTACCTCTTTGACTTCTTCCACAGATATTTCAATATCCTCCTCTGGTTCGGTTAGCTTCTCGGAGATGGGCTCTGGAGTTGGCTCTTCTATCTCAATAGGAGCAAAGTCGAGCGTAGGGATATCGCTATCATCAATCTCTTCGATGTCTTCTTCTGGTTGAGGATCAATAACGATATCAATGACATTATCGGCATTCTCGGGTTCGTCCGACAAAGTTGACAAATCGGACGAGTCAGCTGATTCGGATGATTCAGACTTCTTAAACAAACCTACAACCCATTGAGCGATTTGCTGGCAGTGTTCTACGAAATGTTTGTCCACAACAATAAGGAACACCACTAATACCGCGATTAGTATCATCAGTAATCCGAGCCATTGTACGTAGGATGTTGCCCATGCGGCTACCATTTGTCCGAATGCTCCGCCCCAGCGGAAGAATGTACCAACACCTATCATCTGCTGTGCAAAGCCTAATACAACCGATCCCCATACCAAGGTAAAAAGAGTAATAAACAATAGGCGCAGGCGCTTGAGAGGGAACTCCGTCACCATACGTACAGCATATAATGCCAACGCCACCAAAGCCGCCAGTGAAACTATGCCAAATGTACCATCAATCAACCAACGCGAGATCACCGCGCCAGGTAATCCCAGTGCATTTTGTATTTCACCACGCATGTCGCGACGTGCTTCTGCTTGCTCAATGATTGAGAAATCATTTGCACCTGTAAAGAAAAAACTAATATAGGCAATCACCAACATCAAGGTAATGCTGATTAGGATGATACCCACTGCCAAACGGAAACGATGGCTCATCACCATGTCGCGGGTAGAAAGGATAAAATCTTTGAATCCAGTTTTCTCTACTGTAATTGGTTTTTGTCGTGCGCCTGAAGTAGTGGGCGCTGTAGGTCTTGTTACTCTTCTTGCCATAATCAATTGAAATTCATAGTTATTTTAGGATATTGAATGGTATATATATATTTGTTATTTCATAAAAGCGTGCAAAATTACAAAAAAAAAAGCATTTATGCAAATGCTAAACAAGAAAACACTGCGAAAGTATATCAAACATATAAAGATTCTTGTATCAAACAACCAATCAACTCTGTAACAAGTACGGAGTTGATTGGTTGATATTCAGTAAAGGTCGCTCTATATTAGAGGATTTTCATATTAAAACGTTTTATTCTACTACTTGACCATTGACATTGTATGTACGGTTATTGCGGATAATGTACAGACAGCCATCACGGATGATCTTAGTGGCTTTTGACTCATTAAAAATCATCTCTGTATTGGTATTGACATTTTTTGCCACAATAGTAATGGTTTCTATAATAGACTCTGCTGCAAGATAGTTGGCATATTCACCATCAACACCATCTTGTGAAGCAGTAATCGTGAATGTACCTACTTGCAAAGCAGTAAGGAGATTTCCATTGATTTCTGCATATGTATCATCGTCAAGCGCATAAGTAACCTCCAAGCCACTGGTAGCAGTAGCAGTTAAGTGCAAGGTGTCGCCTACCTCCATCACAAAATTGGTTAATTCCCATTCAATGAATTGAGGAGCTTGGTCGATGGTAGCAGTCAGAGTAGCAACCTCTACATCTGTATGGTTGGCATCAGCTACAACCTTGTAATATACGGTATAAGTACCTGCGGATATAGCTGTTGGGAGATCAGATGTGTATGATGCGCCATCCAAGCTATATTGCATTGTTCCACCCGCTGCGACACCGGCAACGATGAGGGTTTGAGCTGTAGCATTATAAACAAGGTCAGCAACAGCAATAGGAGCGGTAGCAACTGCAGCAGCCACTTGGTTGACTGTCAAAGTACCTGCTACAAACTGGATTGCATAGTTAGCTGCGGTAACACCACTTGGAGTGATGATATAGGTACCGACATTGTTACCTGCTACATAGTCACACGAATAAGCAAGTGTGCCTGCCAATACTGCTGCATCATCGCTGCCTTGCCAGCCTGTATAGGTGGCAGTATAGGTAGGAGCTGCTTCGCCATAGAGGATGTTATAATCCTCAGCAGTAATGGTCAAAGGAGCTTGGGCGATGGTAGCAGTCAGAGTAGCAACCTCTACATCTGTATGGTTGGCATCAGCTACAACCTTGTAATATACGGTATAAGTACCTGCGACTATAGCTGTTGGGAGATCAGATGTGTATGATTCGCCATCCAAGCTATATTGCATTGTTCCACCCTCTGAGACACCGGCAACGATGAGGGTTTGAGCTGTAGCATTATAAACGAGGTCAGTAATAGCAATAGGAGCGGTAGCAACTGCAGCAGCCACTTGGTTGACTGTCAAAGTACCTGCTACAAACTGGATTGCATAGTTAGCTGCGGTAACACCACTTGGAGTGATGGTATAGGTACCGACATTGTTACCTGCTACATAGTCACACGAATAAGCAAGTGTGCCTGCCAATACTGCTGCATCATCGCTGCCTTGCCAGCCTGCATAGGTGGCGGTATAGATAGGAGCTGCTTCGCCGTAGAGGATGCTATAATCCTCAGCAGTAATGGTCAAAGGAGCTTGGGCAATGGTAGCAGTCAGAGTAGCAACCTCTACATCTGTATGGTTGGCATCAGCTACAACCTTGTAATATACGGTATAAGTAGCTGCGGATGTAACCGTTGGGAGATCAGATGTGTATGATTCGCCATCCAAGCTATATTGCATTGTTCCACCCTCTGCGACACCGGCAACGATGAGGGTTTGAGCTGTAGCATTATAAACGAGGTCAGTAACAGCAATAGGAGCGGTAGCTAAGATAGCTGCAGCTTTATTGACTGTGACAGAAATAGTGGTATCTACAACGCTATACCATGCTGTATTGGATGGAACGAATTGTACCTTCAAATTGTGCATACCAGCATCAAGCACTTGGTTGAGGTCATCGTTCCATTGCCATGCACCTAATACGTTGGCTTCGCCACCGAGGAGTGTTGCGCCTTCGAAAGTAGCGCCATAGGTAATAGCATCTACTGTAGGGAGCATGGTAATGGTTGGATCAACGATATTGACAGTTACATTCTTGGTAGCAGTAGCTTGTTCGTATTTCTCAGATTCAACGGCTACAGCAGTAAGAGTGAATTGACCAGATTTATTGATAATCAACTGATTGCCCTCCGCGTATGCGATGGTAGAATCTGAAGAAGTGTAATATACTTCAGTTTGAGCAGTAGCATTAAGAATGATATCGTCGGTCGTGTTCAGTACATTAAGATCTTGCTCCCAAGTGATGGTTTGAGTATTACGTTGTACGTGAACAGTAACAGGAATCTCTAACTTTGTGCCAGTAGCCTCGTCATGAATAGTAATAACATCTTCAATAGTTTTTAATGAGGTAGGGCGTACGGTGACCGTGATTTGTTTCTCGCCATGTTTACCGCAGTCGTTACCGAGTTCGTAATCAGAAAGTACGACCTCTGGTGCATTGTTGCTAATGATGACACCTGCTGGGATATTGCTATATTGGATTGCGATGGTACGGGTAATCTCATCACCGATGATAGATTTCTCCACTGTGATAGGTTGAGCAGTTGTTTCGAGATATGTAGCTTGCGATACAAGAACGTTCTTGAAATAGCGTTTGTATGAGCCATATCCGTTGTAGAAACGGATTTTGGTTGCCTTGCGATCCAACTCATAGCGATAAGCTCTCCAGTCAGTACCTGGGTTAGCATCATCAATGTCTTGCCAATTGCCATTTACGTATTGCTGTATTTGAATATTGCCTACAGCTGCATCTTTTTGCTTGCGAGCATCAAAAGTCAGAATGTGAGCTGGTCCTGAGAATGCTGCTGGTTCATAGATACGATCTTGTCCAAGAAGAGAGTATTCTATAGAAAACTCCTCTGGAGCCTCCAACACATATGATTCACAAGTAGTAGAAGGGACACGCACGCGTACAGCCATAGAAAGCGTAGCTGCTTCATAGAAATCATCTCCTTGGAGCGTAGCTGTCAGTGTTGTTTCACCTTCACCTTGGATATAGAGCGTATTTCCATCAACAGACACGACCGCTAGGTTTGCGCTTTGGTAAGAAATATATTGATTACGCTCAGGAGCCGCTTCAGTAACATCTTTTTCGGCATCTACGAGAACACTTGCAGTAGCAGTTAACGTGAATGGGTCATCACCCACCTTGAAGCCAGTAAGGTTGTCGCTCCAGAGAATGGATTGTACTTTTTTCTCGGTTACCTTAACTGTAATGGTGCTGGTAGTACTAAGCCATTCATTATCTTCAACAGCTGTAGCAGTAATGGTCGTAGAACCATTTTTGAGAGCAGTGAGGGTGTTGTTTTCGATGGAAACCACTGTTGGATCTTTAATTTCATAGGTAATATTGCTCTTTGCTGTAGCAGGAGATGTAATCTTCTTACCAATAGGAAGCACTATATCACTGCCTGCCAAATTATTATCCCATGTTATGGTTTGAGCTTTTTTGTTGGTTGTACCAGTCAGTTCAATTTTATGCGAACCAAAAGCAGTGGTTATTGTTAATGTTGCCTTATGAGTACCCGCTACGTTGTGTTTGTAAGTCGCAGTGATAGTAGCCGTTCCATAATTACCGGCAGAAGCATTATTGGAAATAGAGTACGTAAATTGTGATGCTCCATCGCCAGAAAGAGAAAGCGTAAAGGCAGAAGTATTGCACCACTCCATTGTGGTAGATGCTGTTTCGTCAGCAGAGCCGATTACGGCTGTAGGATTCCACGATGTTGCAGTAGGAGCATCGGCATAAGAAGACATGGTAAGTTTGATATTGCTAATAGTTTTCTTTAGCGTACCTGTACCCCAAAAATCCAATTGCTTTACAATCTTGCGGTTGAGAGATACAGTATGAGATCCATCTTTTTTTCCACTTGCAATTTCTTCTGATGATCCATCGAAATAAGTTGCTTTAACTTTGACACCGCCACCTGCCCAACCGCTTTGTGAGTTGTTGAACGTTAATTGATCACAAGGACGAGGATTCGCGATTGAAAACGTCTTTGTTCTGGAAGCTGAACCGCCTGTCATCACTTCATACGAACCGCCATCATTGATAATATACGTCTGGGCGGAGAGGGAAATGCTTGCAACGAGTGTCGTTGCAAGCATAAAATATTTTAATAATGATGATTTCATAATCATATTGCAGTTTTATGAATTATTAATCAATGCGATTACCTTGTGCGTTGTAGGTATTTTGACCTTTGATGATTACCAATTGACCATTGATGATACGTTTAATAGCCTTTGGTGTATTGGTTTGGATGTTTTGGCAATCAGTATTGATATCAGACTCAACAATGGTAATGAGGTATGAAACAGACTCAGCAGGGAGGAAGTTAGCATATTCATCTCCAAACTCGTCCACATATGTACCATCTTGTGTAGCAGTAAGATTGACTTGACCTATTTCTAAGGCAGTGAACACTCCCTCTTCAATTGATGCAATCAAATCATTGTCAAGGATGTAGGTAATAGGCAATCCACTAGATGCTACAGCATTGAGTGGCAATGATTGTCCTATTGGCACGATAACAGGAACTTCCAATTCCCAAGTGATGGTTTGAGGAGCTTGGTCGACTACCAACTCAATCTGGAACTCAACTGTAGAGAAAGACTCTTGGTCTTCTGGTACAAAGCGTACGTATTGCCAGTCGGCACCAGCATTTGGAAGTGCCAAAGAATCCATCCATTCGAAAGAACCAGCGGTAGAAGCCTCACCTCCTTCGAGGATAGACTCGCTCAATGTTTGACCATACGTGATAGCAGTTGCTGTAGGGTAGCTAACGATTATTGGTTTACCTGGGAGGATAGTTAATTCACGTGTAAGGGTATCAGCGAGGTAGTAGTCGTCTTCTTCCGCATAAGCGGTAATAAGAAGTGTACCTCCATGAAGGAAATAGAGCACGTTGTTTTCTGTGATGTATGCGAGTTCCATGGCTGACACCTCGTAGGTAATTGTAGTTTGCGCAGAAGCGTTCAATACGATAGAATCAGTGACGGTGATGTTGTCGAAGCTATCGTTCCAAACGATGGATTGTGCAGACTTGTTGATAATTACAGCCACTGCACCATCAACCGGAGCATAATAGTCGGTGTTGGTAGGCATAAAACGTACAGCGAGGTCATATGTACCAGGAACGAGTGTTTGGTTGCGTTCGGTATCCCAATCGAAGTAACCCTCAACCTCTGCCTCGCCACCGATGAGCATATCGATTGTCAGTGGTTGTGCGTAAGCGATTGGCTCAACAGTTGGCCAAGCAGATACAGTAGGTTGCACCGTATTGATAGTAATCTCTTTAGAAAGTGTTGCTTGTTCGTATTTCTCAGATTCAACGGCTACAGCAGTAAGAGTGAATTGACCATGCTTATTGATTTTTAATAGGTTGCCTTCTGCATATGCGATGGTAGAGTCAGAAGACAGGTAATGAATAGCAGTCTTGGCAGAAGCAGTAAGCGTAATATTGTCGGTAGTGTGGATATTAGCCAAGTCTTGCTCCCAAGTGATAGTTTGGGTATTGCGATTCACTGCTACATTTACAGGAATACGCACTTGTTTGCCACTTACTGCGTCAGCGATAAGAATCTCATCGGTGATAGTACCAATTTGAGTTGGCTTAATAGTTACTTGAATAGTAGTCGTACCAAAAGCACCGCAATCATTACCTAAACCTGTTGTAGAAAGTTGGACATCATCATGCGTATTAGAAAGCATTACTTCATCCTTCATATTGGCATAATTGACAGTAATATCTTTTGTAATGATATCTCCAATGATTGCATTTTCAGATATAGAAGAAAGAGATGTTTCAAGATATTGCGCAGGGGTAACCACGATAGCATTTACATAATGATAGCCCTGTCCTCCACTGGGGCGCACAAAACGAATGTGAGTAGCACGACGGTCAAGAGATACAGTGAGCGATTTGTAAGTTCCTACGGTAGGAGTCACTTCACTACCAGCGATGTCTGACCAGTTATTTCCGCCATCAATAGATTGTTGCGCTTTGATAGAACCTTTATAATACTTTATACCGAACGTCCAATATTCTCCTTTATGTTGGAAAGTTAATTGTCCTGGTACACCAACGGAAGTATTGAGAGCTATTGCGCCTTTGGTAATTTGACCCGTATTCATCTCAAAAAACTCAATCTCCGTAGGATAATTCAAAAGCAATGCATCGTCGCAACCCATAGAAGGTTGTCGAACTTTCACAGGAATAACTACAGATGCTTCTTCATAGTTCTCATCTCCTGCTACATGCGCAGTAAGTGTTGTTTCGCCTTCACCGACGATAGTAAGCACATTACCAGATACAGAAACCACACTATTGTCTGCGCTGGTGTATGTGAGGAAATTGGTACGCTCTTCCGAATAGGCCTTTTCATTCGTTTCTGCATCAACAACCAAGTAAACTGTGGCACTTAATGTAATCTGTTCTTCACCGATTTTTAGACGAGTAAGGTTGTCATTCCAAGCAACGGTTTGGATGGTTTTATTGGTAACTGTAAACGTTTTTTTGTCCGTAGCACCAAGCCATTCATCGTTTTCTGCGACAGTAGCGGTAATTTCAGCAGAACCTAAACCTACCGCCTGCAAAGCAGTACCATCATTGATTACCTTAATAACAGTATCATTGCTTGTGGTATATGTTACTGTATTTCCGCTATTTGCTTTTGCAGCATTTTCTATAATCTTTCCTTTTGGAAATTTTGTTTCGGACAAATTCCAAGTGATGGATTGATTCTTCTTAACACCAGTTCCAGATACCGAGATTGTAGCAGAGCTGGTACCATCAGAGATGGTGATTGTACCTGAGTGTTCGCCTGCGGCGGTAGGTACAAAATAGATATTGATCTCATATAAGTTGACATCTCCGAGTGTACCACCACTAGCAGGGGTACCAGAAGCACCATTAGTAGAAGCACAAGCATTTGCACCTACGTTGAAAACATGAGCGCCTTGGTTAGAAGAAGAGCCAACACGGAAGGCTGCATTGTTGCTTGTGATGGTTATATTGCCTGCGGTAAGGAACGAACGGAGTTTGACTGTTTGAACAGTAGAGATATTTCCTATAGTAACATTACCAAAGGATTTAGATTCCTCCTCTTTTCCATAACCGCCATCAGCGATAAGAATGTGCTTTTTGAGAGGGAGTTTGACATTCTTGAAATATTTATTTAGTGTGGCACCTGTAACTGTATAAAATTTGATTTGGTTAGAGTTAGAATTACTTACGATAGCTGAATATGATTTGTAGCTTGTAGATAAGCCATTTTCAAAAATATTACTTTGTTGCGATCCATTAACGATAGGAGCAATTCTTAGGCTATTTAATCCTGCTGTTTGTTTTTTTGCATCAAATGTTAAATTAGTACCGACAGGTGTAAAGGCATTTAATGTTTCGGAATCAATTGTGCTAAGCGTTCTTTCGCCAGTTTCATACAACGAATACCATGTACCGCCATTGTAGGTTTGGGCGGAGAGATTTGTGCTTGCCATAAAAATGGTGGCAAGTAAGAATAAATTTGTAAAGATTTTTTTCATATTTTTATTGTTTTTAAGTTATTATCATTTGTTTGTATTTTCGTATCGTTTTTTAAGATTACAGCAATCATATAGCAATCAAAAAAGCGAAAAAACGGCACAAAATTAATATAAATCTTTGAAACGTACAAATTTTAGCGCGTATATGCGCGTAAATATAAAGGAGTGAGGTTTTTTTCATAAGAAACGGTATGTTTTTAGACTATAATTTTGCTATACGGAACTATAAATCTAAAGAAAGAGACCATTCAACAAAAAAACAAAGTGGCAATAAGAATAAAATGATATAACAAAGGGGAATGGGATTGAAACAAAGTGTAAAGGTGGGTGATTCTATACTGAAAGTTGCTGAATCACCTATGAATAACCTATAAATAACCTATGAATCACCTAAGATTTATAGTGGTAATATGGTGACTTAAACTGTAAAAAGGTTAACACTTAATATCGAGATGAATCCTAATAATTGTATTTTTTTTTACAAAAATGCATTTTTTCTTAAAAAAATTTGCGTATTTGCATTTTTTGTTGTACCTTTGCAGCCGATTTCGAAAGAAACAAGCCCAGATGGCGGAATCGGTAGACGCGCTGGTCTCAAACACCAGTAGGTTCACCCCTGTGCCGGTTCGACCCCGGCTCTGGGTACAAAATCCCGCCTAACAGAGGTTAGGTGGGATTTTTTTAACGAGTTTATAAATTATTAACCCATAAAAAGGTCATGCGGAAGACTTAAACAACCGCTATCACTCAGAACAGGCTAACTGCCCGGAGAGAAAACGAAAAGGAGGTGTATGCAATGATCATAGTTCCAGTAAAAGAAGGTGAGAACATCGAGCGCGCGATTAAGAAATTCAAACGCAAATTTGATAAGACAGGTGTTGTGAAAGAGCTTCGTCGTCGTCAACAATTCTCAAAGCCATCTGAGATCAAGCGTGAGAAAATGATGCACGCAATTTATGTTCAACAATTGCATGCGCATGATGGAGAATAATTAAATCCACAATACGAAAAAGCACCCTTGTTTGGGTGCTTTTTTATTGTGGATAGATCGCTTCGCTGTTAGACATTAGACCGTCCGTTGGACTGTTAGAACGCTCAAACAAGTGAGCTGTTGGATTTTTTAGCAAGCACGATTATTGTTGTGCGAGGAGTTGACGGACAACAAGGTTGATAGTCTTGCCTTCGGCTTTGCCTGCCAACTGTTTAGTCGCCACACCCATCACCTTACCCATATCTTGTGGGCCAGCAGCACCTACCTGAATAATGATTGCTTGAAGAGCAGCTTTGAGTTCATCCTCCGACATCATAGCTGGCAAATAACGCTCAATGATAGCACATTGTGCCATCTCATTGTCTGCCAATTCAGGACGATTGGCACCACGGAACATTTCCGCAGCCTCTTTGCGTTGCTTTACCATCTTTTGGAGGATTTGCAATGCACGGTCATCGTGCAATTCACCATCACTACCTTTGGCGGTTTTAGCCTCCAGGAATTCTTTCTTTATACCACGAAGCGCATCCAACGCTACTTTATCTTTTGCGAGCATTGCTTTCTTAATATCCTCGCTGATTTGATCAAAAAGATTCATTGTTATTTTAGATTATTTTAGATTATAGTGATAAGGACCTTAAGGACTTTAAGGTCTTTAAGGAGATTACAGGAAAATTAACTGCACTAGAATATACACCGGCAACAGCACTATCAATGAGAACTTATACATATACCCAAAGAATGATGGCATCTTTACACCACTCTCCTCTGCGATAGCCTTCACCATAAAGTTAGGACCATTACCAATATAAGTCATAGCTCCAAAGAATACAGCACCTATACAGATTGCCATGAGCAGAATCTCTGGAATTCCTGCTACGATATTACCACCAAAAGCGGCAATCTGATCAGGAGTAAGTCCTGTCGCAACACTATGGAAAGCAACTGCAGTTGGCGTATTATCTAAGAATGAAGACAGCAAACCTGTAGAATAATAGAATTGCCATGTAGCATCCAAACCAAGTGAAGCTGCATTAGCATTTAGATATGCCAACGCTGGAGTCATCGTTGTAAAAATACCAAAGAACAAGACTGCTACTTCTACAATAGGAGCCCAAGAGAAGTGATTAAGTTCGAAACGTACTTTCTTCTTTGTCGTATAGAAAGACAATAATGTTAACAAAACGAGAATGATCTCACGTAAGTACTTGATCCACATTGGTGCATGTTCCTCGCCCATTTGCGGAATAACCCCTGCATTAATAAAAGCAACGGTCAATACAACGCCGACAAGATAAAGAAAATTCAATTTGCCATATATACGCAAAGGCGTATGTTCACGATGATCTGCTGAGATAGCCGTCCAATGTTCCTTATTATAATAGTAGGTATCTAGCGCAAAATATATGGCGAGCAACAAGCCACCAGTCAATAACCAAGGTGCCCACATTGAAGCGAACCAAGTAAATTCCGCTCCACGCAAGAACAGCATAAACAAAGGAGGATCACCTAATGGCGTAAGCAAACCACCACAGTTCGCACACAGGGCGATAAAGAACAACACAGTATGCACCTTATGTTCGCGTTGTTGATTGGTAGTAAGTACAGGACGAATCAATAGCATAGCCGCACCTGTAGTACCCATAATACTTGCCAATACCCAACCCAAAGCCAGGAATGTCGTATTGACCCAAGGCTTAGCTTTGATATCACCTGAGAGATGAATACCACCTGTGATCACATACAACGCAAGAAGAAGAATGATAAACGGAATGTAGTCGCCAAAGATTTGGTGCTCCAAATCGTGCAACATTCCTCCTACAATTAAACAAATGGCTGTAGGCACACCCAAGAAGAGTGCTACGGTCAATTTGTGTCGATTACTCTCCCACCAATGCTCTGCAATCAGTGGGGCAACTGCGATGGTCAATAGCATCAATCCAAAAGGAATCATGCTCCATGCACTATGTACAAATTGCTCCATAATAAATTATTGTTTAATATTATTCAACGTTGTTCAGTTCAATATTGCCGTAGATTAACTATTAATTAATCAAGCTTTAGCACGGCTAAGAAGGCTTTTTGTGGCACTTCCACGTTACCGATCTGCTTCATACGCTTCTTACCCTTCTTCTGCTTCTCCAGCAACTTACGCTTACGGCTCACGTCACCACCATAACACTTCGCCAACACGTCCTTACGCACCTGCTTCACGGTCTCGCGGGCGATAATCTTCGCTCCAATAGCTGCCTGAATAGCAATATCAAACTGCTGACGAGGTAACAACTCCTTGAGTTTCTCGCACATACGACGACCAAAACTCTCGGCATTGTCTCTATGGGTCAAGGTACTCAATGCATCCACTTGCTCGCCATTGAGCAAGATATCCAGTTTCACCAAGTTACTTGGGCGGAAACCATTGTGATGCCAGTCGAATGACGCATAACCTTTGGAGATGGATTTGAGTTTGTCGTAGAAGTCGATGACAATCTCGCCGAGTGGCATATCGTACAATATCTCCATACGGTCACCCGAAATGTATTCTTGCTTGACGAGTTCACCTCGTTTACCCAAGCATAGAGTCATAATCGGACCGATGAAATTGCTAGTCGTAATCACACTGGCGCGAATATATGGCTCTTCGATACGGTCAATCATTGTGATATCGGGCATACCCGCAGGGTTGTGCACCTCCACCTTCTCGCCGTCCTTGGTATAGACATTATAACTTACGTTAGGCACTGTAGTAATCACATCCATATCAAACTCGCGATCTAGACGCTCTTGCACAATCTCCATATGGAGCAAACCCAAGAAACCACAGCGAAAACCAAAGCCCAATGCCACCGAAGACTCAGGTTGGAAGGTCAAAGCAGCATCATTCAATTGGAGTTTCTCCAGCGAAGCACGCAAATCTTCGTAATCCTCGGCCTCAATAGGATACACACCTGCAAACACCATTGGCTTGGCTTCCTCAAATCCAGAAATAGCCTCCAAGCATGGACGTGCTACGTGCGTAATCGTATCACCAACCTTTACTTCTGTTGATGTCTTGATACCCGAGATGATATAGCCCACATTACCAGCCGAAATCTCTTTCGTAGGCTGCATACCCAACTTCAACACACCTATCTCATCCGCATCATACTCCTTGCCTGTATTGAAGAATCGCACACGATCGCCCGACTTCATCGTTCCGTTCACCACCTTGAAGTAAGCAATGATTCCGCGGAATGGGTTAAACACCGAGTCAAACACCAAACATTGCAGCGGTGCCTCTGGGTCGCCTACAGGAGGTGCAATACGATCGATGATAGCATCCAATATCTCAGGCACGCCATCACCTGTCTTTGCCGAACAACGAAGGATCTCTTCACGCTTACAGCCCAACAGGTCAATAATCTCATCTTCCACCTTCTCAGGCATAGCTGAATCCATATCGCACTTGTTCATCACAGGGATAATTTCCAAGTCATGCTCCAATGCCATATAGAGGTTGGAGATGGTCTGCGCCTGCACACCTTGCGATGCATCCACGATGAGCAATGCACCCTCGCATGCAGCGATAGAGCGGCTCACCTCGTAGGAAAAGTCCACGTGTCCCGGAGTGTCAATCAGATTAAGGGTGTATCCCTTATACTGCATTTGAATGGCATGCGACTTGATGGTAATACCGCGCTCTTTCTCCAAATCCATATCGTCCAGCACCTGATTCTCCATCAAGCGCTTATCCACCGTAGCCGTATATTCAATCAAGCGGTCCGCCAATGTGGATTTGCCATGATCAATGTGGGCTATTATACAAAAGTTACGTATATTTTTCATATCTCTATTTTTTCAAACCGAATTAGGTATACTATAAGCCTAATTTAAATTGCCCGCAAAGGTAGTAAAAAATTTGCATATGTGCAAAAATTATTGTAATTTTGTCGCCGATTTGAATAATTATCAACAAACAATGAAAAAACAACAAGTAGTTATTCGCTTCTGTGGCGATTCGGGCGATGGTATGCAACTCACAGGTACCATGTTTGCCTCGCTGAGCGCAATCTTGGGTAATGAAATCAGCACCCTACCCGATTTTCCTGCCGAGATTCGTGCGCCTCAAGGCACATTAGGTGGCGTAAGCGGTTTCCAAGTACAATTAGGTACTGGTGTCTATACCCCTGGCGACCAAGCCGATGTGATTGTAGCCATGAACGCTGCCGCGCTGAAAGTATGCGCATTGGGTTCGAAATTCAACCAAGCGGGTGCAAAATGGGATGCAGAAGGTTCTATGTTCAAGCGTGATGCAGTTATCATTGTAGATACTGATTCGCTTACTGCAAAAGACCTAGCGAAAGCATTATATACAACAGACAATCCTTTTACCGAACTTGGGATTCCCGAGTCGGTACAAATCATACCCGTAGCCCTAACAGAACTCACAAAAGAGGCACTCAAAGACATGGGGCTGGACAACAAGGCTGTACTCAAGTCACGCAATATGTTTGCCCTCGGACTGGTCTGCTGGCTCTTCAATCGCCCTGTAGATAAGGCGGTTGCATTTTTAGAGAGCAAGTTCCAAAAGAAACCCCAATTGATTGCACCTAACGTAAAGGTACTCACCGACGGCTTTAACTACGGACAAAACCTCGCGCTGAATATCCAAACGATGAATGTGGAGCAATCCCAGGAACTGCCCCAAGGTTCCTATACCTCTATCGCAGGCAACAAGGCTACAGCGTGGGGACTGATTGCCGCAGCTGAGAAATGTGGCAAGCGTCTGTTCTTGGGCAGTTACCCTATCACACCTGCTACCGATATTATGCACGAACTGGCAGCCCGCAAAGACATGGGTGTGATGGTGGTACAAGCAGAAGATGAGATTGCAGGTGTATGTACTGCTATTGGTGCTGCCTTCGCAGGTGATTTAGCAGCTACCAGCACTTCTGGCCCTGGTCTCAGTCTCAAAGGCGAAGCCATTGGATTGGCAGTGATGGCAGAGTTACCACTCGTGGTGATTGATGTGCAACGCGGAGGACCAAGTACTGGATTACCAACCAAAACAGAGCAGACCGACCTGATGCAAGCACTTTATGGTCGCAATGGTGAGTGTCCCGCAGTAGTAATTGCTGCATCCAGTTCCGCTAATTGCTTCGACTATGCGTATGAAGCATGTAAGATTGCGCTAGAGAACATGACCCCTGTGGTATTATTGACCGACACCTACTTGGCGAATGGCACGGGACTTTGGCGTATTCCAAAACTGAGCGAACTGCCTCATATTCAACCACAAAACGTACCAGAAGAACTAAAAGGCAACTACAACCCCGCTCTGCGCGATGAGCGCGGCGTGCGCTACTGGGCATACCCAGGTATGGAAGGCTACGAACACCGCAATATCGGCCTGGAGCGCGATGCTGAAAAAGGTACTATCTCCACCAATCCCGAGAACCACCAACGCATGGTGATCGCACGCCAAGCAAAGATTGAGCAGGTGGCGAACCAAATACCTCTGCTGCAAGTACAAGGCAACCCGCAAAGCGACACGCTACTTATTGGTTGGGGAAGCACAGAAGGACACCTGCACGCAGCAGCCAACGAGCTTGGATGTGCATTAGCACACTTCAACTATATTAACCCGCTACCTAAAAACACTGAAGAGGTGTTGCGCCAATACAAACGCATCGTGGTGTGCGAA
>Ga0233362_1000092_pt1 | contig 20988 bp, 15 predicted proteins | sample ElkDunMinimDraft_22_FD_180674 | JGI IMG/M metagenome (GOLD analysis project Ga0233362, IMG submission 180674) | Fecal eukaryotic communites from dung pellets of Tule Elk in California, USA - Elk Dung C1 | ecosystem: Host-associated > Mammals > Digestive system > Large intestine > Fecal | place... | reverse complement strand
GAATAGATACCTCCACGCAAGCTCTTATGCCAAACACGTTTTACTTGCTTATATGCTTTGTTCACCGAGAAGTCTGGGCGCAAACTCGCATCCGATGCCCCATATTCCTTCTTACCAAAAGGCAAACTCAACCATTGCTGCATTACCTGTCCAATACGTTTCTCATGAAAACGAATACTATCCGTCACCGTGATGATAGAATAGCCATTGATCGTGTCATTGCCACGCATATTCGAGCGATTGAGCACATCGGCTATACCGTCGCAATCATAAAGTAAATTACGATGATAGTGACCGCCCATCACGCATTGCACATTGTGTTGGCGCAGCACATCCGTCACATCATACCAGTTGTCCACATCGCCATTTTTCAGCGGATAATGAGTAAAGACAAATATCGGAGTATCCCCCGCCTTGGACACACTATCCAAATTATGCTTGAGCCATGCGATATCCTGCGGAGCCACATGCCCATCCGCCATGCGAATCACTGGCCCCGAATTGAAGCCTATAAAATACATCCCATTATGGCTAAATGCAAAACGACTATCGCCAAACACACGACTAAAATCCATCACACCTGACTCCGACCACGTAGTCTCATGATTACCCGAAGCCGCATAGAATGGCACATGCAGTTGCTCCAATGCTGCTTTGATGGCTTCTATCGAAGCGCGGTCGCCCGACTCCGTCAAGTCGCCCGTCACAACCACAAATTCAATCTCTGGATTCTGGTTAATATCTGCAATCGAACGTTGCAAATCTTCCATCGGACGTGGATTACTCGTGCTGATATGCGTATCGGTCAGCAACGCAAAAGAGAATAATAATATGGAAAGAATACAATTCATAATTCAAAATTCATAATTCTCAACTTTACTCCAATTGCAAATTCATTCTCGTCTTCAAATCAGCCAAGTGTGGATTTTGCTTGACCAGCAATTTATATTTCTCCGCAGCCGTATATGCCTTGGTACTACGATCAAACTCAGCCACATCCACCTGCAATTTGAGCAAATCATTTTGCAAAGCATCGCGTATCAAATCCATCACTTTCTTGCCAAACTTAGCAAACTCCTGTTTCTGCCATGGATTAGCTACCGTGATTCGACACAACTCCTCATTCACCAATGTCGGCTGATAGTTAGCTAACATAGCCAACAGACGCTCTTCCCCTTGGAAGTGTACTCTCAGACCAACCCACGCGTCATTGAGTTGGTCAGCTGTAAAAGGGTTGTTGCGTTGTACGCTTGGAGCCGCATTTGCGAGAGCCGCTTGCTGGGATTGGCTCGCAGGTTTAGCCTGCCCTATCACACCCAAGTTGCCCAACGATGGCATACTTCCCAACGATGGCATAGCTGCCGCAGGCTTAGGTGGCGCTGGCTTAGGCGCAGGTGCAACTTGTGCAGCTGATTGCACCGCAGGCGCAGGCTTAGGGGCTACTGTTGCATTACTCCCCTGAACCTTCTGAACTCCTGAACTCTGCCCTACACTCTGAACCTTCTGCACCTCCTGCATAGGTGCCTCCGTCAGCCGACATAGCTTCACCAATGCCAACTCCACCGTCAATCGTTTATTCTTCGCCGTGCGATATTGCACATCGCACGTATTCATCACATCCAATGCATTAAATAGCCACTTCGCATGGCAGCGTTGAGCCTGCTCTTGATAATGCTGACGGATGGCATCTGATGTCTCAAGCAGTTGTATCGTAGCCACATCTTTGCTCACCAGCACATCGCGCAAGTGTTGTGCAAAGCCTGTCACGAAGTGTCCCGCATCAAAGCCCTTCACCAGCACCTCATTGAGCAGCAACAAGGCATCGCTCACATTGCCAGCCAATGCCGCATCCACCAAGCGGAAATAATAATCCGTATCCAGTACATTCAGCACTGCTATTGCCTGCTCATAACTAATCGTTGTTCCGCAGAACGACACCAACTGATCGAAGATACTCAGCGCATCACGCATACCGCCATCCGCCTTTTGTGCCACCACGTTCAATGCCTCTTCGCTCGCATTCACGCCTTCTTGTTGGGCAACATACTGCAAGTGACGAATGGTATCAGCCACCGTAATACGACTAAAATCATACACCTGACAACGGCTCAAGATGGTAGGTAGCACTTTGTGTTTCTCGGTTGTCGCCAAGATAAAGATAGCATATGAAGGTGGCTCCTCCAACGTCTTCAGCAGCGCGTTAAACGCACCTTGCGACAGCATGTGCACCTCATCTATGATATACACGCTATACTTACCAATCTGCGGCGGAATACGCACTTGATCTATCAACGAACGAATATCCTCCACCGAGTTATTCGATGCCGCATCCAACTCATGGATATTAAACGAACGCTGTTCGTTGAACGCCACACACGATTCACATGCATTACATGCGTCATTCTCTGCCGTTGGGGTCAAGCAGTTGATGGTTTTTGCAAAGATACGCGCACACGTAGTTTTACCCACGCCACGTGGACCACAAAACAGATATGCATGCGCTAAATGGTTGGTACGTATTGCATTACGCAATGTCTGCGTCAATGCTTGCTGCCCCACCACGCTTTCGAAAGTCGTAGGACGATACTTTCTTGCCGATACGATATAATTACTCATAATACACAATTAACGTGCAAAGGTACAAAAAAATACGCACAAATACAAACAAATCGAGCAAAAAGTTCACTTTTAGGTGAGATTTGGTTGTATTTGGGCTGCGTAAACTTAATTCAAAATTCATAATTCATAATTCATAACTCGATATCCCCCCTTACCTTTCCGCTGTCAATTACGTACCATATACGTAGGATATACGTAACATATACGTAAGATATACGTAGGATAATCGGGTTATTAACCTTAGAACACCCCATCTTCCCCCGCTCATGCATCTGCTATTATTTCATTCATCACGCACGTCCCATCTCCCTTTGGGAGGCATAAATCCTTCAAAAAACAACTTCAAACGTTGAAACATTGCAACTTTTTCACACTTTTTCTTGCATATATGCAAAAAAAGCAGTACCTTTGCACCCGATTTTCGACTATAGTCTCTGGCGATCAGCATAGAGTACGCATTTTTGCGGCTTGAACAGTAGCGTATACTATAGCCTTTTAACCCATTAAAAAACAAACGAAATGGATTTAATGAAAATTGCCGAAGAGGCATTCGCTGGCGAGAAGAAAGAGTTTCCAGCATTCGCTGCAGGTGATCAAGTGACTGTAGCTTATCGTATTAAAGAGGGTAACAAGGAGCGTATCCAAGAGTTCCGCGGTGATGTTATTTGCATCCACGGTAGCGGTGACAAGAAGCGCTTCACTGTTCGCAAGATGTCTGGTAACGTAGGTGTAGAGCGTATCTTCCCTATGGACAGCCCATTCATCGAGAAAATTACTGTTAACAAATACGGTAAAGTTCGTCGCTCTAAATTGTACTACTTGCGTGCTCTTACTGGTAAGAAAGCTCGTATTCCAGAGCGCCGCGTGAAGTAAGACTTCCCTTAACGGCAATTGCCAATTGTCAACTGTTAACTGTCAACTGTCAATTGCCTTTAGGTATTGCCAAATGGTGTAACGGTAGCACTACAGATTCTGGTTCTGTCTGTCTGGGTTCGAATCCTAGTTTGGCAACAAAAAAGAAGGCTTCCCGCTGCGGAAGTCTCTTTTTTGGTAGCGACTTTATAAGTTCAGGCTCAACAACAAGAAGGTAGTAACATTCAAAAGATTTATACACCTTATATATATTATATAGCAATGAAGAATTTTGTAGAAGAATTGCGTTGGCGTGGTATGTTGCAAGACATGATGCCAGGCACCGAAGAACAACTCATGAAAGAACCTACTGCTGCATACCTCGGTATTGATCCTACAGCAGATAGTTTGCATATTGGTCACCTCTGCGGTATCATGATGCTCAAGCACTTGCAAAACGCAGGCCACAAGCCCATCGCACTCATCGGTGGTGCCACTGGTATGATTGGCGACCCAAGCGGTAAGTCTGCCGAGCGCAACTTGCTTGATGAAGAGACATTGCGCCACAACCAAGCATGTATCAAGGCACAATTGGAGCGTTTCCTCAACTTTGGTGAGGGCGAGAACGTTGCTGAGCTCGTAAACAACTACGACTGGATGAAGGACTACACCTTCCTTGACTTCGCACGCGAAGTAGGTAAGCTCATCACTGTGAACTACATGATGGCGAAAGACTCTGTCAAGAAGCGCTTCAACGGCGAGTGCAGTCAAGGTATGTCATTCACCGAGTTCACATACCAATTGTTGCAAGGTTACGACTACGTATATTTGAACAAGCATAAGAACTGCAAACTCCAAATGGGTGGTAGCGATCAATGGGGTAACATCACCACAGGTACCGAACTCATCAAGAAGATGGGTGGCGGCGAGGCATTTGCACTCACCTGCCCACTGATCACCAAAGCCGATGGCGGCAAGTTCGGTAAGACCGAGAGTGGCAACGTATGGCTTGACAAGAAATACACCAGCCCATATCGATTCTACCAATTCTGGCTCAATGTCAGCGACGACGATGCGAAACGCTATATCCGCATCTTCACCTGCCTCGACAAAGAGACCATCGACGCCCTGATTGCTGCGCACGATGAGGCTCCTCATATGCGTGCATTGCAAAAGCGCTTGGCAGAAGAGGTGACCGTAATGGTACACAGCCGCGAAGACTACGAAGCAGCTGTAGAGGCAAGTAATATCCTCTTTGGCAATGCGACCAAAGATGCGTTGAGCAAACTCGACGAAGAGACATTCTTGCAAGTGTTTGATGGCGTAGAGAAACACGAGGTAAGTCGTGAAGAGTTGAATGCTGGTATTCCACCACTCGACCTCCTCGCTGAGAAAACCAACATCTTCCCATCCAAAGGCGAGGCACGCAAGATGATTATTGCCAACGGTTTCTCTATCAACAAAGAGAAGTTCACCGACCCACAAAAGACCATCACCGCAGACATGCTCCTTAATGGCAAATACCTGCTCTGCCAAAAAGGTAAAAAGAATTATTATATTGTAGAAGCAAAATAATGAGAAAGATATTTTCACTATTATTACTCAGTTCTTGCTTGAGCATATTCGCTGAGCGTATTGAGCTCATTCCATTCGGAGATATGGAGAGTTGGGCTGTTCGCTATATCCGAGAGTCAAAACTCCTCGGAGGTAAAACTCGAACACTCTATGCATTAGCCCCCACAGACACCATCTGGGAGAATGGTCCATACACCTACGGACAAAATGGTAATCCCTGGGCTACCAGCAACGCATATGCCAATATCATTGGTATAGAGAAAGCGGCTGGCACCATGACACCTGAGAAACGAGAAGATGGTGGTACATGTTGTAGAATGGATGTAGATTTGCTCGGCGTACGTGTTATGGGAATGATCGACGTGCAAGTATTGGTACCTGGCACATTGTTCACAGGTCGCAACCTCGAGCCTATCACCACTGCAAAAGATCCTTATCAAAACATCGATTTTGGAGTTCCTTTCACAGAGCGACCAACTGCGTTGATGTTTGACTATAAATGTATTGTTTCGCCAGAAAATTGGATATGGTTTGCTAAAGGTGCTGCCAAGCCAAAGAAACTTGAAGGACATGATGAGGCTGAAGCATACCTCTATCTACAACACCGTTGGGAAGATGAGAAAGGTAAGATCCACTCCATTCGTGTGGGCACTGCCTATGAGCGCTTCAGCAAAACTCAAGAAGAATGGGTAAACGGACATCGCATTCCTATCCACTATGGTGATATCACTGGAGAACCATGGTATGAAGAGTATATGGGCTTCAAAGAGATGCAACGTGCGGTAAACTCCAAAGGCAAAGTTGTACTCATTGAAGAAGAAGGTTGGGACGCAACATTAGAGCCTACTCACTTGGTCATCATGCTAACTTCGGGTAAGTACGAAGCGTTTGTTGGCAAAGAAGGCAACGTCTTGTGGGTGGACAATGTGAGTCTTGTTTACGAAGATTAATTGCTTCAATAAGGCTTTTTGCAAAGAAAATTGCATTTTTTGAAAAAAAACGAGCAAATAATTTGGTCAATTCAAAAAAAAGCAGTACCTTTGCACCCGCTTTCGAAAAGGAAGTAATTCGGTGACCAATGGTATAAAGGCTATTACGTCAGATTTTGGTTCTGAAAATCTTGGTTCGATTCCAGGTTGGTCAACTTAAGAAGCCCGCTAGTCGGGCTTTTTTTGAAGAGAAATCTTCATGTGTGATGGGATACGGGCAGCCACACCAACAGTAGTTTAGTGTTTAGAGTTTAGTGTTTAGTGCTAATCTAAGATTAAAGGCTGGGAATTCTGCCCTATTATTGAGTAACACTTTATAAAAAATGAAAACATTTGAATTGGTAGGTACTCCACGTAGCGAGTACGGTAAGAAAGCTGCTAAGACTTTCCGCAAAGAGAACCTCGTTCCTTGCAACCTCTATGGCAATGGCGAGAACGTAACTTTCACAGTAACTGTTGACGATGTACGCAAACTCATCTACTGCCCAGATACAATGGCTGTAGCTTTGACCATTGGCGAGACAAAGAAAATGGCTGTAGTAAAAGAATTGCAATTCCACCCAGTTACAGAGCAATTGTTCCATATCGACTTCCTCGAGGTAACTGAGGAGAAACCAGTAACCGTAGCAATCCCAGTACAATTGCAAGGTCACGCAGAAGGTGTGAAAGCCGGTGGTAAGTTGCAACTTGAGATGAAGAAACTCAAAGTTAACGGTATCTATACACAAATTCCTAACCGCGTTGAGATCGACGTTACCAACCTCGGTTTGGGCAAGAAGTTGTATGTAGAGGCTGTAACAATGCCAGAAGGCTTGAAGTTGATGAACCCAGCTGATGCTTGCGTTGCTCGCGTTAAAGCTACTCGTGCTAGCCAACAAGCTGCTGCAGCTGCTGCTCCTGCTAAGGGCAAAAAGAAATAATCACCACTCACAAGAGCGGTAGAAATAAGAGTGGAAAGGGAAGCTTTTCCACTCTTATTGGTTTAGGAGACCCTCCCAACCTCCCTTCAAGGGAGGAGGATTAATAAATAATAACACATGAAATATCTAATTGTTGGATTAGGAAACATCGGCGATGAGTACGCCAATACGCGCCATAATATCGGTTTTATGATGGTGGATGCGTTCGCAGAGAGCAAGAACGCCACATGGGAAGATAAGCGCTACGGATTTGTTGCCCGCTGCCGCGCCAAAAGTGCCGAAATCATTTTGCTGAAGCCATCTACATACATGAACTTGAGCGGCAATGCTGTGCGCTATTGGCTGCAACAGGAGAAGATTCCTGTGGAGAATATGCTTGTATTAGTAGATGATTTGAACCTACCTTTCGGCAGTATTCGCATGCGCAAACAAGGTAGTAATGGCGGACACAACGGATTAGGACATATCCAGCAAGTACTTGGTACACAAAACTATGCACGCCTGCGCTTTGGTATAGGCAATGATTTCAGCAAAGGTGCACAATGCAACTTCGTTCTCGGACAATGGAGCGATGAAGAGCAGAAGACCCTACCCGACCGATTGAAATTAGTGGGCGAGATTATCCCATCCTTCTGCCTGCAAGGTATGGACAGAACGATGAACCAATACAACGGGAAGTAGTGTTTAGTGGACGCTTCGCTATCGTTTAGTGTTTAGAGTTTAGTGTTTAGAGTTTAGAGGCATGAATATTAGAAAACATCCGTGGATAGTGGCAGCATGTAATTTGTTGCTCGTGATGGTATTATATACCATCTCACGTTTGTTTTTCTATTGGGTAAACATCGATTTATATCCCAACGTATCGACTAATCATCTAATTGAGATGTTGGCAGGAGGAGTGCGATTTGACCTAACCGCCCTACTCTATCTCAACTCACTCTATTTGCTGTTGGTGCTATTACCTTTACCTGCCACTATTCGCAACCATAAGAAATATCTGTGCGTTGCAAAATGGGCATTCTGGATTCCTAATATACTCGGTGTCATCGCTAATTGCATGGACATTGTGTATGTTCGTTTCACAGATAGGCGTACTACTTGCACCGTATTTACCGAGTTTCAAAACGATGGCAACTTAGTTAATATCATCGGGCAATCAATATGGCAATATTGGTATGTTACATTGTTTGGCATACTAATTATCACCCTATTCATCGTATGTACGCGTAAGAAATGGGAAGTACAAACTCCGCGCAAAGCATGGATGTACTACATCGTAGAAGCAGCATTGATGTTGGTGACAATCTATTTCGTAGTTATTGGTATTCGTGGTGGATTCGGTAAATACACACGTCCTATCACGATTTCCAATGCGATGCAATATACCAATACACCGCAAGAAACTGCCATCTTGCTCAACACACCATTCTCGCTGATGAAATCGTTGGAAAACACCACGTATGTTCACCCCCACTATTTTAGTAACGAGGAAGCAGAGAAGTTATTTTCTCCAATTCATACCGATGAAATCGTAGAAAATGGAAGACTGGGACATACCAATGTGGTGGTGTTGATTTTGGAATCATTTTCTAAAGAATACATCGGTTTCTACAACCAAGATATTGATGAATACGAAGGTTATACTCCATTTTTAGATTCACTACTGACGCATTGCATCACGTACACGCATTCGTTCGCTTCTGGTAGGAAATCCATTGATGCCATGCCATCGGTATTGTCTTCTATTCCGATGCTAATAGAGCCCTATATTGTCACTCCCTATTCCACCAATGCAGTGTCTTCACTGGCAGCCTGTTTGCGCGAAGAAGGATATACTACGGCCTTTTTCCATGGCGCACCTAATGGAAGTATGGGCTTTCAAGCATATGCTCGTAGTGCAGGCTTTGAGCACTACTATGGTATGGATGAATACGATGGAATCGAAGCTTTTGACGGAACATGGGCTATTTGGGATGAAGAGTTTTTGCAGTATTATGCTCGCACCATGAGCCAGATGAAGGAGCCGTTTATGACCGCAGTCTTCACTGCATCTAGTCATCATCCCTTCCGTGTTCCCAAGCGTTATGAAAATGTATTCCCCGAGGGGACACAACCTATCCACCAATGCGTAGGATACGCTGATCATGCACTGCGTGAATTCTTTGCATATGCTCAAGAGCAAGAGTGGTACGAAAATACACTATTTGTCCTAACAGCAGACCATACCAATCAAGTTTCGTTGCCTGAATATGCCACTGCCAAAGGATTGTTTGAAGTGCCTATTGCTTTCTATTCCCCCCGATGGAATCAAGGAGAATTGCATAGCATAGGCGCAGTTAGTCAGACAGATATTATGCCATCCGTATTGGCATATGTGGGATATAGTAAACCTTTCTTTGCCTTCGGCGAAGATGCACTAACCCAAGCAAAGAAACATCCTTATGCTGTCTGCTACAACCATCCCGTATATCAGTTACTATCAGATAGTCTGCTCATGCAATTTGATGGCAAGGAAATGCGAGCGGTGTATAACTACCAACACGATGCCATGCTGCAAAATAACATTGCTAATCAATTGAATACAAAGGACATGGAGATTTATCTTCGTGCCTATATTCAACAATATATTTACCGATTAACAACTAACCAATTGACAGTTGACAATTGAGAGTTGACAGTTTGAAAGAACATGGAAGTACGAGTAGATAAATACCTTTGGGCAATGCGGATTTACAAGACCCGCTCGATTGCTACTGACGCATGCAAATGCGGTCGTGTGAAGATGAATGGTGTGGAAGTAAAACCCAGCCGTATGTTTCATGTAGGGGACATCTTTACAGTACGCAAGGGTCCGATAACCTATACTTATCGTATTCTACAACTATGGGGCAACCGATTGGGAGCAAAGATGGTACCTGAATACTTACAGGATATTACTCCTAAAGAGCAGTTAGAATTGTTAGAATTAGCACGCTACGCTGCACAAAGTGGACGCGATAGAGGCACAGGACGCCCTACGAAGAAAGACAGACGAGATATCGAACAGTTTTTCTCGGATGACTATAATTATTTATTAGATGAAGACGACTATTTAGAAGAAGATTAAGAGTATGCTTTTGAAGAAGAATAACATTGCTGAATACATCCTGTATCTCTGGCAGATTGAGGATTACCTACGTGCATTTCCACAGCAAGCGGAAGCCAATCAAGAGTTGCATGATTTAAGCGAGATGATGCACCAAGAGAACATCTTGGAAAGTGGACACCTACAATTAGCCAAGAATGCTCTCGATGAATTGGAAGACTTACACAATGATTTGTTGGATCAAGAGGCTACTTATCGCGCAGCTATGATTCAGCTTACTCCTTCGCTCAATCTTTTGAAGGCTAAAACAGACCGCCCAACCATGAGTGATGTAGAAGCTTGTCTGATATTATTGTACCAAGTCATGCTACTTAACCTACAAAAACGCCCGATTTCAACGGAAACACAGCAAGTACAAAAGCAAGCTACACAAATACTGCAATACCTCAGCAAAACATACAAAGAGCAATAGATATTGACCGCTTAGCTGTTAGATGTTAGACCGCCTACAGCTATTAGAGTTTAGACAAATGAGAACCAAAGAGCGATATGAGAAAGCATTGGCATGGTTTGAAGCAAATATGCCTATAGCCGAGAGCGAGTTGAATTTCGAGAACGAATATCAGCTCCTCGTGGCGGTCATGTTGTCTGCTCAATGCACAGATAAAAGAGTTAATTTGGTTACACCCGCACTGTTTGAAGCATACCCAACTATTGCAGACTTGGCCGATTCCAACGCAGAAACTGTACTAAAATACATCCGTTCGGTAAGCTACCCTAATAGCAAAGCCGAGCATCTAGTGCAGATGGCCAAACGAGTGGTAGATGTGTATGGAGGCAATATACCTGATAGCCGCGAAGAGTTGCAAACATTGGCTGGAGTAGGAAGAAAAACTGCCAATGTGGTATTGGCTGTATGGTGGAATCAACCTACTATGGCAGTGGACACCCATATCTTCCGTGTGGCAGAACGTATTGGCTTAACTACCAAAGCAAAAAATCCTCTGGATAGCGAGCAACAACTCATCAAATATATTCCCGAGGAGATTATTCCCAAGGCACACCATTGGCTACTGCTACATGGTCGCTATACCTGCCAAGCCCGCACTCCTAAGTGTGAAAAGTGCGGTTTGCAAACTATTTGCAGGTATTTTTCAAGTAAAAAGTAAGAAAGTCTTGCATAAATGCAAGAAAATTAGTATCTTTGCGCGCTTTTTAGTATTTTAGATGAAAAGGGCGCTTATTGTTATAGGGTTTGTATTAGGGTCATTGCTACTTTTGTTTGGTAGCATTGTAGGTGTACTGCATATCAAAGGTGTGCAGACATATATCGCTGGGAAGATAGCTGAGCATTTCTCTGAGAAGTTGAATGTAGACGCCAACATTGCCTTATTCCATTATCGTCCGTTATCACACCTTGCATTGGATAGTGTCTATCTTAGCGACCAAAAACACGATACATTGGCCTATATAGAGCAACTGCGATTGGAGTTTGCGCCATTGGCATTGCTTGAGCAACGTATCAACATACAAGAGTTGCGGTTGCACAATCCATATATCAACCTCCACTCCATTTCGGATTCTACACTAAACATCCAATTTCTGATTGATGCTTTTAAGCAGGATTCAACAAACCACAAGGACTTTCCATTCCGATTAAATATTGACCATTTGTCATTAGAGCAGACTCGTGTTCGCTATAATGAGGTATTGATTGACCAATTGGATTTGGCTCTGGCACTCCCTGTTTTAAGCATGGATTCGCTGGATATACAGCTCCACTCATTGCACCTGCGTGCACGAATGGATCGATTGGATGCCTGTTTTGAGGCTAACTTGAAAGGTAACTTAGATTCTGTAGTTGCAAAAGATATGCAATTGGTATTCCGAGATCAAAAAATGTTTTCGGGAAACGTTGCCGTATATCATCCTACAGTATTGGATTCACTATTCATTAATGCTCAATGCAACGATTTGTATTGCAACAATGCGCTGCTCCAAGACCTATTGTCGCAACTGCAAATGAAGCCAGTAAAATTGCCACCAATGATTAGTAGTTTGGGGCATGTGCATTACAAAGGTGATATTCGTGGAGGCTTGGAAAAAGTAGATTTGCATGGTGCCTTTACAACTGCTTTAGGATCTGTAAGCGTAAATGGAGATTTACATGTAGATACCACATTGCAAGACTTTGATTTCCGCGGACATGTATCTACTCGCCGTTTCCAATTAGGAAGAATGTTGAATCAGCCAGATTTGGGGATGATTGCCTTTCGAGCACATATAGATGGAGCGATTGATTCATTACAACTGGTGCATTGCATGGCGGAAGCGGATATTCAAAAATTTGACTACAAAGGCTATACTTACAAGGATATCCACATCGATGGTGATATGCTACCAGAAGAAGTGAATGGCTCGGTAAGCATTAATGATGAAAACCTTAAGCTTAACATTCACGGACTTGCAGACTGGTCAGAGGAGGACACTCAATTAGATATTACTATGCAATTGGCAGACTTCAAGCCTGCCACACTAAATCTGATAGACAATTATCCAGAATTGGCATTAGGAGCTACTACCTATATCAGTTTGTACACTTCTGGAAAGGCCAATGAACTATTGGATAATATGACTGGATACGTGATTGTTGATACCCTCAATATCCAGAATGGCGAAGTGCAAACCACTATGGAGCAATTCAAATTGCTTGTTGATAGCGAGTTGAGTGATGAGTTGCCTATCCACCAATTACGTATTCAATCGGATTATTTGACGGCTAATCTGAGTGGTGCATTTGCTTATCGTACCCTACCTGCAACTATCCAACAATTGGTGCATGATTATGTGCCAACATTGGTAGATGCTCCTACAGCACAAAAGACCAATAACAATAACTTGGCATTCTATGCCTATTTCCGCGACTTAGACTCGCTCACACAAGTATTGGATTTAGGTATTGACTTGCCATCGTTCCCTACCATCAAGGGATTTATCAGTGAAGATAATAAGCAATTGGGAGTGCAAGCCTATATTCCACACATCAATACCAGCGGAGTAAAGATGGAAGACATCACCATCTCGCTGGACAATCAAGATGATGCTTTGGAGTTCTCGATGTATGCCCTCCATCATCTGCCAAAAGATAATCCTACAGCAGCCAAGTTAGGTGATATCAAAACGACTATTCGCGTGACAGCTGCACATGATGAAGTGGATTTGAGTTTAGAATTAGGTAATACGGATAGTGTACGCAATGAAGGTGTGATTAGTGTATCATCTAGATTATCCAAATACCATAATAAACCTAAGTTTGATATTGATATTTTGCCGAGTAATATCATCCTAAATGATTCAGCATGGACTATTGGTCAATCTACTATTACCTATACACTCGCTGATCAGGTTATGGACATCGACAACTTCTCATTAAGTACAGATTACCAACTAATCACAGCAGATGGTACGGCATCAAAATCAGCCACAGACTCTATTGATGTAGTGCTCAATAACATCAACTTGGACTATTTACTCAGTTATACAGAAGCTAGTAAAGCCATCTCGGTTATGGGTCCTGTAACGGGTAAAGCCAAAGTGTATAGCGTGTTCTCCGAGCCAATGTTGGAAGCACAAGCCTACATCCCTAATGGCGGTTTGAATGGTGTCTATTTAGGTGATGTGACTGCAGAAGCAACACTAGACAGAGAAAACAACAGCATTCTACTGTATGGTCAAATTGTGGATTCTACCCAACATATGGTGGCAGAAGTGAATGGTAAGGTGATACCAGCAACGAAATGGTGGGGATTGGATATTACCTGCGATAGTGTGGATATCAATTTTATTGACTTCTGGACACAAGGTCTTATTGCTAATCCACAGGGACGAGGTTATGGTCACGTGAAGGTGGAAGGGCAAGAACGTCTAGTTTGGGTCACAGGACGCGCCTTGGCAAAGGATGCTCAGATTACAGTTCCGCAGATAGGTGCGACCTTCTACATGACGGACTCTATCTTCTTGGACTCTACATCTATACGTTTTCCTGATATCACTGTGTATGATCAATATGGTAACTCAGGCATATTCTCTGGCGCGGTGAATCATGACCAATTCATGGATATCACTTTTGATTTGCGAGCACAAGCTAATAAAATGTTAGTGATGGATTTGCCAGCTGAGCAACAAGCATTCTTCTATGGCAAAGTATTTGGCTCTGGAGATGTACATATCTATGGCAATGAAATGGATTGCCAAATAGATGTGAATGCACGTACAGAAGCCAACACCAAGTTTTTCTTGAATATCAATAGTGCGAGCCAAGCAACTAGTTCTAGTTTCATCCAGTTTATAGAGCCTGATACTACATCGCATTACTTATTAAGTCTATTACAACCACAGAAGAAAGAAACTAAAGTTAATAAGCCCGAAAGCCGTATGCGACTTTCTTTACAAGGAGAAGTAACGCCACAGGCAGAAATCCATATCAAATTGGGAGGAGATGATGGTATCAAAGGTCATGGAGAAGGCAACTTGAAGTTGGTATATGAGTATCCGTCAGAAAACGTACAAATGCAAGGAGCATATACATTGCAATCGGGACAATTTAGTTTCTCTGTGGGCAATATTGTACGACGTAACTTCACCATACAAGAAGGCAGTCAGATTACTTGGGATAGCGATCCTATGGCTCCGACATTGGATATTACTGGTTATTACCACACGACTGCTTCGCTGCGTGATTTGTTTGGTACAGAAAGTAGCCAAATTGCAACTGATAGAACCTCTGTACCTGTCAATTGCGTATTGCACATGACTGATGAACTATTTAATCCTATCTTGAACTTTGCCATCGAGCTACCACAATCAGATGAATCGGTACAAAGTCAGGTACGTTCTCTCATCAACACTGATGAAATGTTGATGCGTCAAATCATATACTTACTCGTATTTAACCGCTTCTATACACCTGATTATCTGCAAAACACACAGAATGTAGGTTTGAACGAAACCTATTCAATATTGTCTTCTACAGTAACGGGACAGATTAATTCATGGCTCAATAAGCTCACAGACATCTTTACTATGGGCTTTAATTTCCGTACTGATGGAGAAGGCGAAACTGCAAGTCAAGAGTATGAGGCAAATTTCCAAATCCACCCTATTAACCAATTGGTCATCAATGGCAATTTTGGTTATCGCTACAACGACTTGAGCAATCGCCCATTCTTTGGAGATTTAGATATAGAGTACCTGCTTACTCCAAATGGAAAATTCAGAGCAAAGGCATATACCCATACGGTGGATAAATACTCTCTGCGCCAAGCGAATACAGTACAGGGGGTTGGCTTTGTATTCAAGCATGATTTTGATGTAAGAAATAAGAACAAAGCAAAGAAAGAGCATTCTTCTCGTCGCAAGCGTGGTCAAGAAACGACTTCATATGAAAGCAATGATTCCACCCAAGTGCAAACGACTACTATAAATCCATAAATATTCGCCCTATGTTGATTAAATGTTATGGTGCAGCGCCACAAGGTATTGATGCAGCGATTGTTACGATAGAAGTACATGCTGTACCTGGTTTTGAGTTCACACTTGTAGGGCTGCCCGATAATGCCGTGAAAGAAAGTCACGAACGCATTTTGGCAGCTTTGATGGTGAACGGCTACAACAAACCACGCCATACCTTGACGATCAACATGGCTCCTGCAGATATTAAGAAAGAAGGTGCGGCCTATGATTTGCCATTGGCAATTGGTATGTTGGCAGCCGAAGAGGAGGTAAAGACTGTGCTCTTGGAGCGGTATATGATTATGGGTGAGTTATCGTTGGATGGCACTTTGCAACCCATCCAAGGTGTTTTGCCTATGGCACTGGCGGCACGTAAAGCAGGGTTTGAAGGCATCATATTGCCCGAGCCCAATGCCCGTGAGGCTGCTGTGGTGAAGGGATTAAAGGTCTATGGTCTAAAGAACCTATTGGAAGTAACACGCTTCTTGAATGGTATTCAAGCTTATGAACAGACTGAAGTAGATACTGAGGCGGAATTTGCTGCGCACGCATTTAGTTCGGATTTAGACTTTTCAGATGTACGCGGACAAGAGAATGTACGCCGAGCCATGGAAGTGGCAGCAGCAGGTGGACATAATATGCTGATGGTAGGTCCTCCTGGCGCAGGTAAAAGTATGATGGCCAAGCGACTGCCATCGATATTGCCACCGCTGAACTTAGAAGAAGCATTGGAGACAACCAAGATATATTCTGTTTCGGGTATGATGGCGCGCAGGAAAGAGAGCGATGGTATGTCGAGTGCGCTGATTGTACAACGTCCTTTCCGTAGTCCACACCATACCATTACCGATGTAGCATTGGTGGGTGGCGGCACTAATCCTCATCCAGGAGAGATCAGCCTCGCACACAATGGCGTGCTCTTTCTTGACGAACTCCCTGAATACAAAAGGAGTGCTTTGGAGGTGATGCGTCAGCCATTAGAGGACAGAAAGATTTGCATCACACGCACCAAGATGACGGTGGAGTATCCTGCAAGTTTTATGTTGGTTGCAGCCATGAACCCATGTCCATGTGGACACTATGGGGAGAATAATCCTGCCCACCCTTGTACATGTACACCTGCGCAGATTCATCGCTATATGAGCCGCATTTCAGGTCCGCTGTTGGACAGAATCGATATCCAATGCGACATACAAGCAGTACCCTACTCTACGCTGAAAGATACGCAGCCTGGTGAAAGCAGTGAGGCAATGCGTGAGCGTGTAGTGCGTGCTCGCAAGGTGCAAGAGCAACGTTTTGCGGCATATAATACTACGGTACAAAAGCCAATCCACTGTAACGCACAGATGACACCGAAGTTGGTGCGTGAGTTCTGCCAATTGGATGCACAGGGCGATAAGATGCTATCCTATGCAATGGATAAGATGGGCTTGTCGGCGCGTGCGTACGATCGTATATTAAAAGTAGCTCGAACTATTGCTGACTTAGACAATAGTTCGAGTATCGGAATGAGCCATCTCTCTGAAGCGATAGGTTATCGCAGTCTTGATCGAGAAGATTGGTGTGGATAAATCATCCACAAGTAGTTGTAATTATTCTTTCACCAATGCATTTTTGCGACGGATAATAACCATCGCATATACCAATGCAGCCAGCAACAACGCGCCTACTCCATCGGTTAATGGCTGATTATTAAAGCCTGGTAGAACAGGTTGATTCCCTTCTCCAGGGCCAATAGAAGGAGGTGCCTTTCTTGGTCCACCCGTAGGGGAAGAAGCTCCAATCTCCGCTGCATCGCCTGCAGCAAAAGGAACGGTGTAGTTTCCTGACAAAGAGGAGTTGGATTGATACGACGAAGTGGAGCGGAACTCCTGAGTAGTGGGCATAGTACTAACACGTTGATCATACCCATTTTGTTCGGGTACATGATATACTTGTGCCGACGCGGAGAATACTGCTGATACAGCAAGTAGTACTAATATGGAAAATTTTCTTTGCATCTTACAAAATTACTTTTTGACTATTACCATTTGAATATATGATATAACATCCTTTGTCTAACAAAACTTGTGCCATATCCTCTTCTACATTGATAGAATGGAGCAAAATACCATTGATTGAATAAATTTTTACAAGTTGGCGATTAGCATAAATTGTTAAGCGATTGCCATCTATCGAATAGCTTATAGGATTTGTTGCATTTGTAGAAGACACGGATGTAGTTACATTTCCTCGTCCACGCACACGTACCGACATTCTTGGAGCAAGTGCAGCACCTGATACTTTTTGAGGCATCACATAGCACTCAAAAGGATGAAGCGTTGTAGTAGAATTTTGAAGCATAAAGTCATCTGTACCTCGCAACATATACACCTTATCTGACAACATTTGATTTTGCAAGGTATTGTTATAGCCCATTTGCATCTCACTTGTTGTCTCTAACGGTGCGAATGATGTGGATAAATTATTCCACTTTTCCTTACCATGGAACGTAACAACTCTACCAACATAATAGTCGCTCCACTCTCCCTCAAGAATCGGGAACTGAATGAGATATGGTTTATGAGCAACCGGAGAAGCGGTTGTGAAATCAAAACACAATTCTCCATCTTCTATCCCAGTTGCTTCCGCGAGGAAATAATCTCCGCCATCAACTATATTCCATGGCTCTGGTGACCAATAGCCATCTATTTCATCCTCATCCTCAACAGTTACCTTCTCAATTTCAAATGGAAGATAGAGTGTTTCCCATTTTCCTGGAGTAAAGGTGCGCTTATAGGTAATAGAGCCAACCAAATCTTCTGTTGTTTCATATACCCTCTCACTTAGTATAGGTGTATCATGATGATAAATATCCAAGCAAGCACCTTTAATACGTTCAGAAAGTTTAGACCACCTAGAAGCAGACTTATATGCTTCTAGCGATTCACAATGAACATATAAAGAAATAGTGTTACCTGCAAAGGCATTCTCATTCTCCAAAATAGGAATATGTATTGATTTAATTATAAATTTCTCTATTTTATTCGCATAAAAAAACGCATGAGAATCTATTTGCTTCAACGATTCTGGAAGAATGATTACACCTCCTAAATTTGAAGCCTTGGCAAAAGCTTTCATTCCTAAATGTGATATTCCTTCAGGAATCTGCACCGAAACAATATTAGGGTCACTCAAAAAAGCGGAATCAGCAATGGATTTTACAGGATAATTTTCTTCATTTATAGTGACCATTGAAGGTATCTCTAACGCAAATGAACTTTCATGATTTGTTCCCATCAAAATGGCTTGACCATCTTTAATACAAAAATATGCATCTTCAACCAAGAACTCACTATCAACCGAAACATTCAAAACATAGTTAAGCCAGTTAACGTAATTAACATATTCAGGATAGTTCTCAACAAACTTTCTTGGACTACTTGCATATAAACGCTTAATCAATCTATATTTCACGCCATGTCCTGTAGGAATTATCACATTATCCACAGAATAAAACCAGTCATAATTTCCATCGGTTTCGATCAAAAGAGGAAGTACCGGCGATGTTATAAAAAGATTAATGTGTTGGCAGTTAAAAAAAGCACGTGATTTAATTGTAGAAACAGTAGAAGGTAAAACTATATCCCCCTGAAACTTAGTATAACATTGCGCAAACGCCTTATAACCAATTTCCACAATACCCTCAGGAATTACAATCGATTCCATCATGTGTTCTTTCTGATCAGCTTTATAAAAACCATTATCTGCAATGTGCGTAACGTTGTATTCTTTACCTGCTTCCACATCAAATGCAACAGGGGGGATAACAACCGTACCAGTTAATGGCACAGTAGATTTTTGCACGCTTACAGTATTCTCTGTCAAAGGTGTATATTCCAATGTATTACCTTCGTAGGTATATTCAAACGCAAATATTGGCGTAAAAGCAGCCAACAATAGTGCTATTAACAATATCTTTTTCATATCCCTCAAAAGTTTTTAGTGGTACAACAAACTTCCCATACAATATAATTCATTATATTGAGCCTGCAAAGGTACAAAAAAAAACATAAATATGCAAGTATTTTGCAAAAAAAAAGCACATTTAACACAAAAAAGAGGCACTTTAGCACCTCTTTCTTGAAAATCATTTAAGAATATTAATAATTAATGGCGATTCAAGCGTGCACCGTCTGCCTCTGGGTTGCGGCGCTCTGGGCGTGGACCACGACGCTCTGGACGAGGACCGCGATCACCACGAGCTGGACGCTCTGGCTCTACATAACCCTCTGGTTTCTCCTTCAATGCCTTTGCACTGAGTTTGAACTTACCTGTCTTTTGGTCAACCTCCATGAGTTTGATAGTGATCTTGTCACCCTCTTGGATGCCAGTCTCTTCCATAGTCTCATAGCGTTTCCAATCGATCTCAGAGATGTGGAGCAATCCCTCTTTACCAGGCATGAACTCTACGAAACAGCCATAAGGCATGATAGACTTAACTGTAGATTGATATACCTCGCCTACCTCTGGGATAGCCACGATAGCTTTGATCTTAGCGATAGCGGCATCCATAGACTCTTGGTTGTTGGATGCAACCTCGACCTTGCCACCCTCTTCTACCTCGTCGATAGAAACGACAGCGCCCGTCTCAGTTTGGATACCTTGGATAATCTTACCACCAGGGCCAATCACAGCACCGATCATATCCTTAGGAATGATGAAGCTTACGATGCGTGGAGCATGAGGTTTGAGATCAGGACGAGCCTCTGGCATGGTCTCAACGATCTTGTCAAGAATGTACATACGAGCCTCGTGTGCTTGTGCGAGTGCGTTCTCAAGGATCTCATAGCTCAAGCCGTCCACCTTGATATCCATTTGGCAAGCGGTCAAACCGTCGCGTGTACCTGTGGTCTTGAAGTCCATGTCACCAAGATGATCCTCGTCACCAAGGATATCGCTGAGGATAGCGTACTTAGTACCCTTGCACTCAGAGATAAGACCCATAGCAATACCAGATACTGGTTTAATAGGTACACCAGCGTCCATCAATGCGAGAGTACCTGCACAAACGGTAGCCATAGAAGACGAACCGTTAGACTCGAGGATATCGCTCACCACACGAATCGTGTATGGATAATCAGCAGGAACTACAGACTTGAGCGCACGGCAAGCCAAGTTACCGTGACCAATCTCACGACGACCTACACCACGTTGTGGACGAGCCTCGCCAGTAGAGAATGGAGGGAAGTTGTAGTGGAGAAGGAACTTCTCAGAACCTTGGATAAGTGCCTCATCAATCATCTTCTCATCGCGGCTGTTACCGAGCGTAACAGTAGAGAGTGATTGGGTCTCACCACGGGTGAAGATGGATGATCCGTGAGGTCCTGGCAGTGGAGAAACCTCGCACCAGATAGGACGGATATCGGTAGTCTTACGGCCATCTAGACGCTTGCCA
>Ga0233362_1000091_pt1 | contig 21078 bp, 17 predicted proteins | sample ElkDunMinimDraft_22_FD_180674 | JGI IMG/M metagenome (GOLD analysis project Ga0233362, IMG submission 180674) | Fecal eukaryotic communites from dung pellets of Tule Elk in California, USA - Elk Dung C1 | ecosystem: Host-associated > Mammals > Digestive system > Large intestine > Fecal | place... | reverse complement strand
CGCGAGCGTATTGGCGACATGCCCACCGAGATGTTCTACCACTTCTTCAAGAGCCTGAGCGATGCCGCCCTCATGAATCTGAGCATCAAGGCAGAAGGCCACAACGAGCACCACAAGATAGAGGGCACATTCAAAGCCCTGGCACGAGCCATTCGCGTGGCCGTGCAGCGCGATGTGCGCCACTTGGTGCTCCCCTCCAGCAAAGGTACCCTCTAAATCACCGCCATGAATGTCGCAGTCGTCAAGTACAATGCGGGCAACATCTGCTCGGTCATCAATGCTCTTCGCCGCATTGGCATTGAGCCTGTAGTGACAGATTCTGCCACCGAACTGGCAGCGGCAGATCGCATCATCTTTCCCGGGCAGGGAGAGGCCGTCAACACCATGGTTTACTTGCATGAAAACGGCTTGGACGATATCATCCGCAGCCTGCGCCAACCGGTATTGGGTATCTGCATCGGTCAGCAACTGCTCTGCGCTCATTCAGAGGAAGGGCACACCCCCTGCTTGGGCATTTTCGATAGCTGCGTCTGCCGCTTCCCCTCTACCACCCCTACCGAAGAGCGCCTCAAAATCCCCCAAATCGGCTGGAACACCATCGAGAACTTGCGCACCCCGCTCTTCGATGGTCTGCATGACGGCGATTTTGTTTACTTTGTGCACAGCTTCTACGTGCCGGACTGCGCAGATGCTATTGCCCACACCACCTATGGCGGGGTCACCTATGCCTCTGCCCTACACAAAGGCAACTTCTACGCCACCCAGTTCCACCCCGAAAAAAGCGGGGATACCGGGCTGCGCATCCTTCACAACTTCATCCACCTCTGCCATGATTGAGCTCATCCCCGCCATCGACATCATCGGCGGTCAGTGCGTGCGCCTGACCAAAGGCGATTACAACGCAAAAAAGACCTACGATGCCCACCCGGAAGACGTAGCACGCCGCTTCTACGACATGGGCGTGCGCCGCTTGCATGTGGTGGATTTGGACGGCGCCAAAGCAGACCATATCGTCAACTTGGATGCCCTCAAAAAAATCACCTCGCTCGGCATGACCGTGGATTTTGGCGGCGGTATCAAGCAAGAAAGCGACCTGCAAGCGGCATTCGACCACGGTGCCGCCATGGTCACGGTGGGTAGCTTGGCCGCTACCGCTCCCGAGCGCCTCCTGCAATGGGCTGAAAAATACGGCCCGGATCGCTTCATCGTGGGAGCAGATGCCCTCAACGGACGCGTCATGATTAAAGGCTGGCGCGAGGACGGCGGCATGAGCTTGGATGAGTTTGTAAGCTTCTACATGAGCCACGGTATCACCCGCGTGCTCTGCACCGATATCTCCCGAGATGGCACACTAGGTGGCCCCAATACGGCTCTGTACCAAGACATCATGGCCAAGCATCCCGGCTGCCGCCTCATTGCCAGCGGTGGCGTAAGCTGCACGGAAGATATCCTCGCCCTCGATGCCGCCGGCATCCCCTCGGTGGTGTTCGGCAAGGCCTACTACGAAGGCCGAATCGACCTCCCGGCTCTCTTCTCCCGCTCATAATCCACACCTATCCTTCCACCTATGTTAGCAAAGCGTATTATCCCCTGTCTCGATGTCAAGGACGGCCGCACCGTCAAAGGTATCAACTTCGTCAACCTGCGTGATGCAGGCGACCCCGTAGAACTCGGCAAAGCATACAGCGACCAAGGCGCAGATGAACTCGTATTCCTGGATATTGCCGCCACCCACGAAGGCCGCAAAACATTCACCGATATGGTATCCCGCGTAGCTGCCGCCATCTCCATTCCTTTCACAGTGGGCGGTGGCATTCACGAGCTGGCAGACGTAGCACGCTTGCTGGAAGCCGGTGCGGACAAGGTGAGTTTGAACTCTGCCGCCCTGCGCAACCCGCAGTTGGTGAATGACATTGCGGCTCGCTTCGGCTCCCAGGTATGCGTAGCGGCCATTGATGCCCGCCACGATGAAGATGGCTGGTATTGCTATGTCAACGGCGGCCGCATCCGCGTGGAGCGCACCCTCTTCGACTGGGCCCGCGAAGTAGCCGACCGCGGCGCCGGTGAGATTCTCTTCACCAGCATGGACCACGACGGCGTGAAACAAGGCTTCCCCAACGATGCGCTTGCCCGCCTTTCCGATGAGCTGAGCATCCCCGTTATCGCCAGCGGTGGAGCCGGTGCCAAGGAACACTTTGCCGATGCTTTCCGCTTGGGCCATGCTGATGCCGCATTGGCTGCCAGCGTCTTCCACTTCGGAGAAATCAAGATTCCCGAACTCAAGCAGTACCTCCGAGATGAGGGTATCTGCGTGCGCCTGTAACGGCCACTCATGCCACTGGATATTCACCATATCGGGCCACACATCTGCCTGAAATGCATAGCAGGCAGCAAGGCCTATGGGCTGGACACCCCCGCGAGCGACGATGACTTCAAGGGGGTGTTTCTGGCACCCCTACCCTTGATTCTCAGCGGGAAAGCACCTACCCTGGTGCAAGATGAACGACACGATGTGCAATATACGGAGCTTGGCGCGTTTTGTCATGAACTGGAGCAAAACAACTCCGGCGCACTGGAGCTTCTCGCCTGCATAGGCCACGAGCAAGAATTGTTCTGTGCCCCGTGGTTGCGAGAGTTTTTGGGGCGCTATCAATTTCTCTCTCGCCGTTGCTATTTCACCTACATAGCCAATGCCCGGCGCCAGCTCAAGCGCATTACCGCCACCCACAACAAAGCCACAGAAGCACCACCCAGCCCGGCAGCCATGCAAGATTATGCCTACGTGGTGCAGGATGGCACACTCTGCCCACTCCTTGATTGGCTGGCAGAAAAGGGATGGGGGCTGCATGAGGTAGTTGCCAAGCGCCTGGCTGATGATGAAAATCTCTACGCCTTGTACCGCCAAGAATCGCGCTATGGTCTTTTGGGGCGGGATGCCACCACCTTCTCCACCCCGGCCATCGCAGCAGATTCCCCCTTGCTCGGTACCATGCTTTTCCGCGCGGAGGCTTTCGGCTGCCAAAATCGCCGCTACAGACAATACCAAGAGTGGGTGCAAAAACGCAATCCCGAACGCCTGGTGACGGATGACACCCTCGCCCATGCCCAAGGCCACTACGACACGAAACACATGGGCCACGTCTTCCGGCTGCTGCACACTGCGCGAGAAATTGCCACCGAAGGCATCATCCGCGTACGCCGCACGGCGGACAATGCCTTCCTGCGAGATGTACGCGCGGGGCGCATTCCTTTGGATGAGCTGATGCTTCAGGCAGAGGAAGAAATCCATGCGCTCAAACCACTTTTTGATCAATCCGGCCTTCCGGAGCAGCCCCGGGTGGATGGCCTCCCGGAAGACCTGGCCCGGCTTCGCATCACATTGCACCATGAGTAACAAGATTCAACAGCAAATTCAGCAAAAGCTGGATGACCTGCAACAGCGCCAAAACTGCAAGCTTCTGCTAGCGGTGGAATCCGGGAGCCGCGCCTGGGGCTACGCCTCCACCACCAGTGATTATGATGTGCGCTGCATCTACTACTACCCACAGGAGCGCTACTTGGCTGTACGACTTCCCCGCGATACCGTGGAGTGGGAGCTCAATGATGTGTACGACATCAACGGTTGGGAATTGCGCAAAGCGCTAGGCTTGGCGTTGAAATCCAATCTGACCGTGTATGAATGGGCAGATTCCCCCATTGTGTACCGCACCAGCCCTTGGCACCGCGAGTTGCGCAGCGTACTGCTCAGCGTCATGCGCCCGCGCATGCTGGCATCCCGATACTTGGGCATGGCGGCCAGCACCATCCACCGCTACCTGATGCGAGATGAAGTACCCTACAAACAGTATTTCTATGCCTTGCGCCCCCTGCTGGCAGCGCGCTGGGTCATGCAAGAGCGCCAACCAGCCCCCGTCCCCTTTGCAGATTTGCGCCATCTCTTGCCGGATGATATGCAAGGTGTAACGGATGAATTGCTCCTGGCTCGCAACAGCACCACTGAAAAGGCGGTAGGCCCCGCTCACCCGGCGGCAGATGCTTTCATCTCCCGCGAACTGGCCGCTCTTGATGCCAAGCTCCAAAATATGCCCGACGAGCCTGACCCCGACACCGCCCCCCTCGATGATTTTTTCCGCCGGGTCGTTGCAATCGACTGATTCGCCACCCCACTGCGCAAGCAGGCAGAAAAAAGAGTGGCATTATCAATAATTTGTGCTATACTCTGCCCGCAACTGCAAATTTCAGCTTATGACCATCGACTTCGACAAGTGTGGCGGCTTGGTGCCTGCCATCATTCAGGATGCCGGCACAGGCAAAGTACTGATGCTGGGCTACATGAATGCAGAATCATACGCCAAGACTCAGGAGACAGGGCGCGTGTGCTTCTACAGCCGCAGCCGCCAATGCCTTTGGACCAAGGGTGAAACAAGCGGCAACTATCTGGATGTGCAAAGCATCAAGGTAGACTGCGACAACGACACCCTGCTCATCCAGGTCAAGCCCCACGGCCCCGTGTGCCACACCGGCACAGATACCTGCTGGGGTGAAAAGAATGTGTCCAATCCCCTGCTTTTCCTCACCGAGCTGCAAGACTTCATCAACAAACGCCATGAGGAAATGCCCGAGGGGTCGTACACAACCTCGCTCTTCCGCGATGGCATCAACCGCATGGCTCAAAAGGTGGGCGAAGAAGCTCTCGAAGCCGTCATCGAGGCATGCAACGGCACCAATGAGCGCTTGTTGTACGAAGCCTCCGACATGTTCTACCACCTGATTGTGCTGCTCACCTCCAAGGGGCTGCGCATTGAACAAGTGGCAGAAGAATTGGTCGTGCGCCACAATCCCGGCTGGAAAAAGCACTAAATTGTGCTCTTTCAGCCCATGTGAACACGATTTTTGCGCGACATCGCACTAAAAATCAGCTATATTCCCCCTACCAACCTTTTTTTCAACCAAACAATACTTATGGCAAACACTATTACCAAACGCGAACTCGTCAACCAGATTAGCGCCGACCTTGGCTCCGGCTTCACCCAGAATGAAGTGCTGGAAATTGTACAGAAAGCCGTAGAGGTCATCACCGATGCTCTGGGCAAGGGCGACCGCGTTGTGATTCGCAACTTCGGTACCTTCTGCGTGAAAGAGGTCAAGGCCAAGGTAGGCCGCAACCCCAAGAACCCCGGCAAGGATGTACCCATCCCCGCTCGCTCCGTAGTGAAGTTTAAGGTGGGCAAAACCCTCAAGGATACCGTGGCTAAGGTTTCTCTCTAATACCAAGCAAATGGTCTTTTGCAGAGCGCGGATGTTCCCCACGGAGCATCCGCGCTTTCATTTTGCCTGCAAAAGGCGCAGGATTTTGGGCATGAGCTCGGTATTTTCCTGCACCCCGCCAAAGGCCGCGGCACCTGCCCCGGTAGCATACAAAGGCACCGCTACACCGCAGTGCTTTACAGTGCTGAAAGCGGCTCTCACCTCGCCTTTTTCCTTACTCCCCCCCAAGAGCGACAAGCCACCTGTCTGGTGATCTGCCGTGACGATGAGGAGCGTATCCGGGTGCGTCTGCATCCACTCCAGCACCACCCCCACGGCTCGGTCAAAATCCAGTGTCTCCTGCACCACCTCGGCCAAGTCGTTGGCATGAGCAGCCACGTCAATTTGGGAGCCTTCCACCATCAAAAAAAAGCCCTGCGGGTGCGATTCGAGCGTGCTCAGCGCCTCTTCCACGGCATCAGGAAGGAACGAGCCGCGGCGTGAGGCCGGCAGGCAATGTTCGTGCCCCTCCAAGCGAAGCAACGCCCCGGCGGCACGCAGTTTTTCCTGCTGCGCCCGGCTGACGATACCGCTGCCACCGCCGATGATTACCCGGCACCCGGACTCCACCAAGTCTGCCGCAATGGCGGCGGAGTGGTAGCGATTCTTGCCATGCGCGTAAAAGGCAGCCGGGGTGGCATCGGTGATGGCTTTTGTCACCACAAGGCCCGTTTGCCGTCCGGTAGCAGCCATACGCACCAAAATAGAATCCAGCGGCTCGCCATCCGGAGTGATGCCCAACCACCCGTTGCGTGTTTTGTGTCCGCAAGCAATGGCGGTGCCGGCAGCGGCAGAATCAGTGATAGTGTTTGAAGCGGAAGCAGTGCGTACCATACCGATGACAGGTAAGCGCTCGATGTTGAGCTTGCCACGGTTGCAAAGCCAAGCAGCCCACACGTGCTCCGAGCCCATGCCGTCTCCAATCATCAGAATCATGTGGCGGGGTACCTGCTCCGTGGCACCCGGCACCTGCTGCACCACGTCGTGCTGCGGCATGTTGCCTACTGTTTGAGGGGAATCCTGAGCAGCAGATGCAGGGAAAATAAACCACCCGCAGCATATCGCCATGACAAAGCCGATTATTTTCATAAAAGCTTGAGGGTGGAAAAGTGAATCAATTTAACTGCCGGATGACACCTGATGCCGCTGAGGCGATATCTGGCTGCTGCAACAACCAAGACACAATGACCACCCGCTCTGCCCCGGCGGCCAGCACCTGCGGCAATGTTGTGCCGTTGATGCCGCCTATGCAAAACATGGGCATCTCCCCCACGGCGGCTTGTACCGCCGCTATATCCTGCAAACCGATGGAGGGGCGCCCCGGCTTGGTCCCCGTGGGGAACAAAGGCCCAAAACCAATGTAATCCGCACCCTCCGCCTTGGCGGCCAATGCCTGCTCCGGGCTGTGGGTGGAGCGCCCCACCAGCACACCCGGCCCCACGATGCGGCGCACCTCTGCCAGCGGCCCTCCGTCCTGTCCCACATGCACGGCATCTGCCCCCAACTCTGCCGCCAGCTCCGGGTAATCATTGAGCACAAAAATCACCTGCCGCGCACGGCAAATGCTTTGCATCTGCCTGCCCAGCTCTCTCACCAAGGGCAACTCCACCCCCTTGGCACGCAGCTGGATGATGCGCACCCCGCCATCAATCAGCGCCCCCGTAACCGCCGCCACCTGCGATGCAGAAACATATCCCATATCCACGATACCGTACAATCGGCATGCTGCCAGCACTCTTTTCATGTTCTTAATCTGACACAAAGCACCCCGCCATGCAAGAAAGAACTGCGTGCGCCTGCCTCATGGCATGGGAAATGTCGTAATTATAAGTTGACTTTCATGCGCAGCTGATTACACTTCTCACCATGGAAACACTCGTCTCTCGCGGTATTATAGAATCTTATTTTGACAAACTGCAAGGATGCTTGGAATTGGATGCCGCCATTGTGGGCGGCGGGCCCTCCGGCATTGTGGCTGCATACTACTTGGCCAAAGCCGGACACAAGGTAGCGCTTTTCGATCGCAAACTTTCCCCCGGTGGCGGCATGTGGGGCGGGGCCATGATGTTCAACGACATTGTGGTGCAGGAGGAAGCCATGCCCATCGTGCAAGAGCTTGGGCTCTGCTACAAACCCTACCGCGATGGCACCTACATCATTGATTCTGTGCATGCCACCGCAGGCTTGCTGTTCAAAGCCACGCAGGCAGGAGCCGTCATTTTCAACTGCTATTCGGTGGAGGACGTGGTCTACAAACAAGGACGCGTCGGCGGCGTTGTTGTCAACTGGACCCCCGTGCTGCGCGAAGGACTGCATGTAGACCCTCTCACCATCATCTCCCGCACCGTGCTGGACGGCACCGGCCATGATTGCGAAATCGCCAAAACCGTGGCCCGCAAGAACGGCGTACGCCTCAATACGGCTACCGGCGGCGTCATCGGCGAGATGAGCATGGATGCCGCCGAGGGCGAGCGCTCCACCATCGAAAACACCAAGGAAATTTACCCCGGTCTCTTCGTTTCCGGCATGGCTGCCAACGGTGTGAGCGGCAGCTTCCGCATGGGCCCCATCTTCGGTGGCATGCTCATGAGCGGCAAAAAAGCAGCCGAGCTCATGAGCCAAGCTATCCTATCTGCCAAATAATATTCCGGCTCCTTTTTTCGCCACCCAAGAAGCTTCTTCGCTTCTTGGGTTTTTCTTTGGCCGGGCATCTCTGCTCGATGCCTACCACCAAGCGCAGAAAAACAATCTTTTTGAAGACCGCGTACATCTTTTACGCTTGACTCATAGCTAAGTAGATGGTACATTGAGCGCGTACATGTTCCGGTCTACGAAGATTGGAGCGGGTCTGGGACCCGCTCTTTTTTTGTAGCTCCAACCTCAATAAACGCAAACACCCCCCAGCAAACCATGGCCACCACCGACATCTCCGCCCTGATAGACTACTATGTGCGCGAAAAAGAACTGACTCGCGAGCACGTCATCCATGCGCTCGAAGCCTCGTTCCTGACGGCTTATTCCAAGATGGTACCGGGAGCAGACCGCATTCACGGGCTGCGCGCCGTCATCAACCCGCAGAAAGGTTCGGTCAAGATTAAGGCCAGCATGGTGGTAACCCCGGATGAAGAGGTGACAGACCCCTTCAACGAAATCAAGCTTTCCATGGCACAGGCTATCGCAGCTCGCAGTGGCAAGGAACTGCAGGTCGGCGATGTGATGTCCGTGAACATCACCCCCAAGGATTTCGGGCGCATCGCAGTGCAGACTGCGCGCCAAACCATGCAGCAGCGCATCCGCAAAGCGGAGCAGGAAATGCTGGCCGATGCATTCAAGGACCGTGTTGGCGAATTGGTGACCGGCACGGTGCGCCGCTACGAAAAAGGCGACGTGATTGTGGAAGTGGAGCGTTTTGAAGGTCTTGTACCGCAGCGCCAACGCATCCCCGGAGAAGAATACTCTGCCGGCGACCAGATGCGTTTCTACATCGTCGAGGTGAGAGATGGAGCACGCGGCAACGAGCTGATTCTCTCTCGCAGCCACCCCAACTTAGTGCGCCGTCTGTTTGAGAACGAGGTGCTGGAAATTTCCGAAAACACCATTGAAATCGTGAACATCGTGCGCGATGCCGGTTACCGCACCAAGCTCATCGTGAAGAGCAATGATGAAAATGTGGACCCCATCGGTGCCTGTGTTGGCATGCGCGGGGCCCGCGTCAAAAATGTGGTGAACGAACTCAACCACGAGAAAATTGACATTTTGGAATACACGGATGACAAAGCTGTGATGGTGCAGGAATCCCTCTCCCCCATCGAGCCGGTGAAAATCACGGTGGACAACGACAGCCGCGTAGTGACCGTGTATGTGGCAGATGATAAAGCCGCTGCCAAGGCCAAGGGCCGCCGCGGCCAAAACGTGCGCCTGACAGCCCGCCTCATTTCCAGCCCCGGAGACCGCTGGGACGTGCGAGTAGAACCCTACAACAATGACACCGTGGCCCAGACCCACGCCCGCGAAGGCGCCAACGAACTGGTGAACGCTCTGGGCATCTCCCCCGAGCTGGCAGCTTCCATGATTGCCTGTGGTTTCACCACCGTACAGGGTATCGCCGCTTTCGGCGTGCAGGCAGAAGACTTGGTTGAGGCCCTGGGCATCGACCCCGAGCTGGCACAGGATATCATCACCAAAGCACAAAACGCATAATTTTACCCAACTCAACCCCACAAAGAATCTCACATGCCTACCAACAACGACGATAAAAAGCACGAGGTGCTTGATTTGATTGGCGGCTCCAAGAAAAAGAAGAGCGCCCCTGCCAAGGAGGCCTCAGCTGCCAAGACGGAAGCCAAAGCAGCTGCCCCCAAGAAAGCCGCGCTGGATTTGTTGAACCCGCAAAAGAAGCGCCCGGCTAAGCCCGCGCCCGCTCCGGTGAACACCACCCCGGCACCCGCTCCTGCGCCTACCCCCAAGGTAGAACCCGAGCCCAAAGCGGCACCGGCACCCGCACCCAAAGCCGAGGCCGCCCCTGCTCCGGCTACCGGCAGCACCATCAATGTGAAGGCCCCCATCACCGTGGCAGAGCTGGCACAGCACATGGCCCTCAAGCCTTTCAAGCTCATTGCAGACTTGCTGCCCATGGGCGTATTTGCCAACCCCGGCACCACGCTTGATAGCGACCAAGTGGCGGCCCTGTGCGAAAAGCACGGCTTTGCCTACGAACGCGTCAAACGCGAAAAAGGCGCCGGCGTGAAAGCTCCGGTTGAGGTGGTCAAAGAACCCGAAGCCGTGGCAGTAGAAGAAGAACCGGAGGATGTGCTCAAGCTGCGTACCCCCATCATCACTGTGATGGGCCACGTAGACCACGGCAAGACCTCTCTCTTGGACTACATCCGCCGCACCAAGGTGGTATCCGGCGAGGCCGGTGGCATCACCCAGCACATTGGTGCTTACACGGTAGAGCATGATAACAACATCCTCACCTTCATCGATACACCCGGCCACGCCATCTTCACCGAGATGCGCGCCCGCGGCGCAGACGTGACGGACATTGTCGTGTTGGTGGTAGCCGCCAACGACGGTATCATGCCGCAAACACGCGAGGCTATCATGCACGCAAAGGCAGCGGAAAAAACCATCATCGTAGCCGTGAACAAGTGCGACCTGCCCGCCGCTGATCCGGTGCGTGTGCGCACTCAGCTGATGGAAGAAGGCCTCATGCCCACAGACTTCGGCGGCGAAATTGAATGCGTGAACGTCTCCGCCCACACAGGTGATGGCATCGATGAGCTGCTGGATCTCCTCTGCCTGCAGGCCGAGGTGCTGGAGCTCAAAGCCAACCCCAAGGCCAACTGCCGCGCCTCCATCATCGAGGCCCGCATGGAGCAAGGCAAGGGCAGCTCTGCCACTGTCATTGTGCAGAGTGGCACCCTCAAGGTGGGTATGCCCTTCATCTGCGGCCCCTTCTCCGGCAAGATTAAGACCCTGTTTGATGACCGCGGCAAGCCCATCAAGAAGGTAACTCCCGGCATGCCTGCTGAAATCTCCGGCTTCTTGGAGACTCCGAACGTGGGCGATGAGCTGGTGGAAATGGAAAATGAGCGCGCCGCCCGCAAGCTCTCTGCCGAGCGTCAGGAAGCCCTGCGCCAAGAACGCTTAGCCGCGCCCAAGCGCTCCCGCATGGAAGATATCCTCGCCATGATGGGCGATGGCAACCAAAAGGCCGTGCTCAAACTCTACCTCAAGGGCGACGTTCAGGGCTCTGTGGAAGCCATCAAGAAAGCCATCATGGACATCGAGAGCGACAAGGTGGAATGCCAATTCATTGGTGCAGCTGCCGGTCCTATCTCCGAGAACGACGTACTGCTTGCTTCCTCCTCCGATGCTGTCATTCTGGGCTTCAACGTGAAGGTGGAAAGCAACGCCGTGAAGACCGTGAAGCGCGAGGGCGTGCAGGTCAAGATTTACTCCATTGTGTATGAGTTGATTGACCAGGTGAAGGACGCCATGTTGGGCTTGCTGGAACCTGAAACACGCGAGACCGTGCTGGGTCATGCCGAAATCAGGCAGGTGTTCAAATTGAACAAAGGCAAAGCAGCGGGGTCTTATGTATCAGACGGCAAGATGCTGCGCACCGCCGAGGCTCGAGTTCTGCGCGATGGCCAGGTGGTGTTCGACGGCAAGATGTCCACCCTGCGCCGCTTCCAAGACGAAGTGGAAGAAGTCAAGAGTGGTCTGGAGTGCGGTATCCGCCTGGCAGATTACAACGACTACGAAGAGGGCGACATCATCGAATGCTATACCCTCGAAAAAATCAAACAAACTCTCTAATACAGCCCTATGCCCGCACGCCGCTTAGACAAAGTCAACGAATTGATGAAACGCGAAATCGGCTCCTTTGTGCAAAAGGAGTACGAATGGCCCGGTACCATCGTGTCCATCTTGGATGTTGAAATCACAGAAGACCTCAAGGAGGGCAAGGTTTGGGTCGGCGTGGTGGGGCGCATGGCTCCCGCTCAGGTTGTGGACAAATTGAACCGCAACCGCGGCAACATTCAAAAGGCAGTAAGCCGCCGCGTGGTGCTGCGCAACACACCGCGGCTCACTTTCCGCCATGATAACTCTGCCCAGCGCGGTGTGGACCTGGTGAATCTGCTGGATGACATCGAGCAGAATCTACCCAAGGCCCCACCGCTGCCGGAAGGAGAAAGCGACCCGGAAATCTAATAGCCACCGGAGGAAGAGCACATGGCCCGCAAGCTTACCATCAGACGAGTTGGAGGATGTCTACCGGCTCTCAGTCTGGTGGTTTTCTTGCTTTTTTGTATCACCATTGGCTGGCTCTCCATCGCCGGCTTGCCGCAAAACGTGCTCCGCTTCATCGAAAAAGAAGCGGCAGCCCAGGGCTTGCACATCAAGATGGATGCCATCAAGCTCGACCCTCGCTTTGGTTTAGCCTTTCGGGCGGATGGCTTGCGCCTGTATGACCACGCAGAAGCCACCACCCCCTTGGCCAAAGCCGATAGTTTCACCTTGGGTGTCAATGTATCGCGCATGTTCACCGGGGTATTAAGCGCTGATACTCTCGTTCTGCGCAACGGTGCAGTGTACCTTCCCACCAAGCAGGAGAATGGCAAAAAACTGACACTGGACAAAATTAACATTGCCGCAAGCCTCACCCGGCGGCAAATAGCACGCCTCAGCTCTGCCAGCCTGCGCATGGAGGGTATTCCCATTCGCCTACGTGGCTCCTACGACCTGACCCCCGTGGTCAACACCGCCATCCCCCAGCAGCAGGAAGAGCAAGTGGTGCAGGACGCGGAGCCTCTCGATTTACAAAAGGCGCTGCAAGAATACATACCGGCTTTTGATACCGTCTACCGCTACATCACCTCCCAGGATTGGACGGAAGACGAAAAGCCGGATTTGGAACTGCAGCTGTACTCATCCAGCAAGCGCTCCCTCTATTCCTTGAAGCTGAATGTGCCCAAATACGATTGGAAGCAGTTTCATTTTCGCCACGCAACGGCTGATATCTCCTACAAAGATGATACCGTCACCATCCACGCTCTGCGCTTCAACACCGTAGCCCCGGATTCCACCGCCTCCCTCCAGGGCGGATATTCCATCCCCGATCGGAACCTTTCCTTCACCATGGAGAGCAACGCGGACATCCTCAACATGGTGCAACCATTCTTGGATGAGGACACGGTGCAAACCTTGCAGAAATTTTCTTATCCGACTGACAAAGCACCCGGCATACGCCTAAGCGGTGATGTGGTTTTTGCAGAAAATTGGATTCCGGAGAAAGCACACATTCGTGGCAATGCGGAGCTGGAGGAGCTGTCCGTGGGAACCGGCCAAATTGATAAGATGGAGCTCTCCTTCATCTACCACGATGGCGATTTCAACATCGATAAGCTGGCCTTCATTCTGCCCTCCGGCACGGCAGACATGGCCGCAGCCGCCAAAGATGGCCAAGGCGAGGCCGATGCACAGGCAGATTTGCACATCGGGGAGCTGCTTCACCTCATCAACCAATTCACCGAAAAGCCCATTACCCTGCCCGAGGGAATGCAGCTGCACGGCAATATCCGCATTTCCGCCCAGGCCAAGCTCACCACACTGCCCCTCACTGCCAGCGAAGAGGAATGGGAAAACTACGTGCCCTCCTGCAGCCATGCCCGCATCGAGCTCAGCACCAACCAAATCACCTACCGGGACTACACCATCACCAATCCACACATCAGACTGCGCATCGGCAACATCGTGCAGGGACAAAAGAAACTTCCCAAGAGTATCGCCGCAGCCAAGCTGAATATCGCCGCAGATGACATCACCATCGCCGGAAATGAGCAAAATCCCCCCACCAAGCTCAGCAAGTTTAGCCTGAATGTGGCCTGCGATCAAATCAACTTAGAAGGCGACCAACCTCAAATTGAAAAGCTGCAGCTCGATACCGCATTAGAAAAATTAGAGACCGGGCCATGGTTGGTGACAGGGCTTTCCATCCCCCAATGCAAGGTAGAGTTGCTGAAACCGCTGGAGGAAAGCCACAAATTATTCCGCCATGCGGCGTGCGAACTGCAAGCAGAAAACATCCTGCACCACGGAGTGCACATTGGGCAGGCCCATTTCAACTGCGAGCTGTCGGAATCTTCCACCGGGGCGGTGACATTGGAGCTGCAAGGAGAAGGTAAAAACAAGTTTAGTCTCTCCGCTTCCCCCAACTGGAGCAGCGCAGAAAAACTGGTCGTTTCCGGCATCAAAGTGAACCTACCTGCGGCCGAATACCAGCCGGTATTGGAGCATTTCGGCATCAAAACTGCGGAAGTAGAGCTGCCCAAACAGCTCACGGCCGAAGGGACATGCACCTGGGATATCAAGAAAAACCAACTGGATAGTGCGCAAGTGCTGCTGGATATTCCGGAGCTTGTGCGCACCCCCCACGCCATACCGGTTTTCCAAGGTAAGCGTATTCCCATCGGCGTGAATGCCAAAGCCACGCTCAGCCAAGCCGAACAAGGCGGCATTGCCTACGAAGCCAATGTGCATGTGACCCACCAAACGGGCGAGTTCCGGGGCCAAATGACCGGCAACTCAGCAAGTCACCTGCGTGTCACCGGCAACAACAGCATCCGTGCGGATGTTATTGATGAACTCATTGATAACCGCAGCGCGCACTACATCATCCGCGATTTCCGATTCTCCCCCCGCAGCCGCACCATTGTAAGCAATATCGACACCAAAGTGCGCTACGACAATGGCATAGAGGTAGATTCCTACTGCGATGCACGCATAGAAAATGCAGAATACCTCTTGGGCGTCCTCTACGACAAAACGGCCAAGATAGAGGCCATGCGCACCGATTTAGGCAAAAATCCCTACACTTTCGCCAAGCATGCCACCTGTGGCGTGAAAGTGGATGTGCGCATGGGGAGCAAAAATGAAAGCGGCAACAAGCTCGATGATAAAATCTGCATCACCCTCACCAATCCTAAGCTTATCTACGATAACCGCCCTTGGCTGAGCCGCCAGAACTTCAAGACCGGCACCTTAGAAACCACCTTGGCAGGCAAAGCCGTCATCATCGATGTGCAGAACAGCTTTGTGGAGCTCCGCCATGTACGCGGCACCGTGTACCCCGCCTACTCCATTGGCATGTTCTATGCCCCTATCCAACATTTCATGTCTGATATCGTGCTGACCCAGCCAGCCGAGGTAGAAACAGCCAACTGCGTATTCCCCATATATTCCGATTGCAAACGCCGCATGAGCGGCACCATCCGCGCACTCGCGCCCAAGGGTGCCGCGTTCAACTTCTTGGGCACCTCCATCCCCCTCGCGGATTTCTCCGGCTTCATTTACCTGACGGATGATTACGTGCAGCTCGATAAGCTCAACGCAAAGAGCTGGGGCGGCGTGCTGGATGCCACGGTGCGCATCGGCTTCCGCGGCAAACACACCTCGTTCGATGGCTTTGCCAAGGCATCCAATATGGATTTGCACCACATTGCTGCAGCCTACGACAGCGTGCAGGCATACGCCCTGAGCAACGGCTACATCCGATTCCGCTCCCCTTCCCCTCGCCTCGATGACATCCAGGCGTACGGCCATGTCAATATCACCAACGGCGATTTGCTCTCGCTGAGCCTCTTCCGCCCCGTGAGCTCCTACGTTGCCAACCTGCCGGCCAACCTCACTAAGCTGGAAGGCATAGCCACCAGCTCAGGCGTGGCAGAAAAACCCGGACTCTTCTCACGCATGGCCAACAGCATCTTCACCGCCTTCCAAAGTGCTGCGAATAGCATGGGAGACGGCGTAGACAAGCTAGTGTACTATGTGCCCGGGGCCAACCACCTGCTCTCCTACGACCTCCAGGAAGCCTCCGCTCGTTTCAACATTGCCAACGGCTACCTCACCACCACCGATATGCACGCCAAAGGGCATAACTTGGATGTGCAGATGAATATGGCCCTCAACCTCAACAATATGGTTATCCACGGCAATATCTGGCCCAAGGTTTCCAGCCTGCCTACTATCCTGCTCTCCCCGCTCACCTTCCTCTCCGATTTCATGGTCGATATCGTCATCCATGGCCCGGTGGATAAGCTGGACTGGCACTTTGCCCTCGATCGCCGCCTACGCACCCAAGCCCCCAGCGCCACCACAGAGACACCCCCCAACAACCCGGAGCCTATCAAACGCTGAACATGGGAGGTCTAAGAAAAGCCCGGCGCACCTCCACCCCATGATTAAGCCTGAGCCGTAGGCTCCTGAGCTTCAGCAGGTGCATTTTCTGCAATCTCTGCCTCAGCGGCAGGCCTTGGGGCCTTTTGCTTCTTTTCTTTTTTGATATTAAAGCGATTGGCCGCTGCTTGAAACCCCTCCCGCAACACCGTCAGGGCAGCCTCGGCGGATTTGCCGATAGCCTCATCCAGCAGGGGGCGCTCCTCCGGGCTGAACTTGCCCAGCACGTGTCCCACCATACTTTTTTGCCCCGGCACGCCAATCCCCACCCGCAAGCGGGGAAAATGCTCGCTCCCCAAATGAGAGATGAGCGATTTCATGCCATTGTGACCGCCGGCAGACCCTGCGGCGCGCAGCCGCAGGGTGCCCACGGGGAAAGAAATATCATCGTACACCACGAGCACCTGCGCAGGCTCAAACTTAAAGTAGCGCATGACCGGCCCCACGCACTCCCCGGAGCTGTTCATGAAAGTATGAGGCTTCACCAGCAGCACCCCGGGGCCGGCGGCAAACTCACCCTTGCGGGCTTTGTCCGTTTTCCATTCCGCGCCCAAGGCAACTGCCAGTTTATCCAGCACCATGAAACCCACATTGTGGCGGGTTTCTGCGTACTCGCGCCCGGGATTCCCCAGACCTACGATGATGCGTACCTGCTCCATCAGCAGCCGGGTGTCAGCAGATTGAGCGTTATGTTGCGGTTCACCGCGCTCAGGTAAGCACGGGCAGATGCCTCTATCACGTCTGTTGCAGCCCCCTTGCCGGATACAGGCTTGCAGGCGCAATCACCAAACTGCACCTTCACCGATACCTCGCCCAAGGCATCCTGACCGGCAGACGTAGCGCGCACGTTGTAATCCACCAGCGTGCCCTTGCTCTTGGTAATGCGGTCGATAGCCTTGAAGCAGGCGTTCACCGGGCCATTACCAATAGCACAGTCCGTGATAGCCTTGCCATCTTTCTCCAGCGTCACCGTAGCGGTGGGCATGGCAGATGCACCGGCCACAAACTGCAGGTTCACCATCTTCCAAGTGCCGTGCTCTGTGTCCAGTGAATCATCCACAAGGGAGGCCAAGTCATCGTCATACACAAACTTCTTGCTGTCGCCCACCTTCTTGAATCGCTCAAACACAGAGGCAATTTCTCCTTCCGAAAGGTTGAAACCCAGCTTCTCCAAACGGGATTTCACCGCAGCGCGGCCGGAATGCTTGGTGAGAGGGAGCTCCGTCTCGCCCCAGCCTACCACGGCGGGGTCAATCACCTCATAAGTCTCGCGCTTGGCCAAGATACCGTGCTGGTGAATCCCGGAGCTGTGGGCAAAGGCATTCTCGCCCACAATGGCCTTGGAGCGCTGCACGGGCATGCTGCTCATGCGGGATACCACGCGGCTGGTCTTCACGATTTCGCGGGTGTTGATGTTGTGCGGGCTAGAACCGGCCTCAAAGCCAAAAGCCTCGGGGCGGGTGGAAAGAGCCATGATAACCTCCTCCAACGCCGCATTACCCGCGCGCTCGCCAATGCCGTTGATAGCTCCCTCCACCTGACGGGCACCATGCGCCACCGCCGTGAGAGAGTTCGCCACGGCCAAGCCTATGTCATTGTGGCAGTGCACGGAGATGACCGCCTTGTCAATGTTGCGCACATTGGCACAGATATAATCCACCATGCGGGCATACTCCACCGGCGTGGTGAACCCCACCGTATCCGGCAAATTCACCGTGGTAGCCCCGGCATCAATCACCGCTTCCACCACCTGCGCCAGATAATCCAGCTCCGTGCGGCTTGCGTCCTCCGCAGAAAATTCCACATCATCCACCAAGCTCTTGGCCAGCTTCACACCGGCCACCGCCATCTCGATGATTTCTTCCTTGCTCTTCTTGAGCTTGAACTCGCGGTGCAGCGGGCTGGTGGCCAAGAAGGTGTGGATGCGCCCCCTCTCCCCTGCCGGTGCCACTGCTGCGGCGCACTTGCGGATGTCATTCTCCACGCAGCGAGCCAAACCCGCTATGCGGCAGTTCTTCACCGTGCGCGCTATCGTCGATACCGCCTCAAAATCGCCATCCGAGATACAGGGAAATCCTGCCTCGATGATGTCCACACCTAGTTTCTCGAGCTGACGTGCTACCTCCAGCTTCTGACGGAGATTCATCGAAGCTCCCGGACACTGCTCACCATCGCGAAGCGTGGTGTCGAAGAATAATACTTTGTCGCTCATATCTTGTGTGGGTTTATTAAGGAACGCTCATCCTACTCTTATCCCTACTAAATTGCAAGCCTTTTTGCGAAGCATTCTAATTTTATTCTCGCGTTGTCCTTCGGTTTTGTACGCAACAGATACACCAACAGCATGTTGAAAGCCCCCTCATCTCGGTCATTTGACGCTCCTATTATTTTTTCCCTTTAGCGGGCGGGGCCGGGGCCAAATTCATCTGAAATGCCTTCTCCGGTCTATCCTTCCACGCTTCCCGTGTCATCGTCCCCCGCAGTTTGCCTTCCGTCGTCAGATAGAGCTCACGCACGCTGTCATTTTCATCGTAAATCTCGGCGGTGGGTTCGTCCGGGTCGAAGAGCCCATCGTAAATCTTAATATCAATACGCGCCGTGCCATCCTCGCAGCGTTCCAAAGCACATCTACCGGAGATATCCATGCTAGCTTCGGGCAGCTTGGTGTCGTACAGGGCACCGATAAATTGTATCGCATCCTCATAACACGCTGCATCATCAAGACGAATGGAGACAGCCCCAAAACTCCTATCCCTCGACCATTCGCCGGAGAAAATCTTCCCCTTCTTCAGAGCCTCCTTACAGCCATTAACCCAAGCTTCTTGTTCGGCTGCGGCTGCCTTGCGGGCGGCTTCCGCAGCGGCTTGGCGTTGCTCCTCCTCTCGGCGGGCAGCTTCCGCGGCGGCTTGGCGTTGCTCCTCCTCTCGGCGGGCAGCTTCAGCTTCCGCAGCGGCTTGGCGAGCAATGTCTTCAGCACGGCGGGCAGCTTCCTCGGCGGCTTGAATTTGGGCTGCTATGCCTCGTTCATACTCGCGGAATCCATACCAACCGGCTCCACTCAGCCCCAACAGCAACAGCAGCAACAACACAACCCATCCCTTACCCTTTTTCACGGGGGTGGACGAGCTCTTCCCACTTGCTGCAGAAATATCTTCCTGCGGTTGAGTGATTTGAGAGAGAGGAGAGCTCACATCTATACGGCTCGTATTCACCGAGGGGCGGCGCGGGGTGTTTCCCCCCGGCTTGGGCAGGGCTACCAACCAATCTTGCGTACCTTGCCAGCGATTCTTGGCGCGCAATGCCATTGCTTTGTCGATGCTCTGCAAGAAGGCCGCGCTAAAGCGCCCGCGCAGCTCAGCACGCTGGCTCAGCAGGCGCAGCGAGTCTTCCTCCTCCACCAAACGATCCTCCGCCGAGGGCGGGTGCTGCCCGATAATGAGGCGGTAGCATGTCGCGCCAAGCGCATACACATCTGTCCACGGGCCGCGATTGCCACCGCTGCTCACCTGCTCGATGGGGCAATACCCCGGCGTACCCGCATGGGTGGCCGAGCGCTCACTGATGATAGCACGCGCCGTGCCGAAATCGATGAGCACGGGCTGCCCCTCCGGCGTGAGCAGGATGTTGGCCGGCTTCACATCGCGGTGGTAGATACCCTCCCCGTGCAGATAGCCCAGCGCATCCAACAAAGCGCGCAGGATGGGTTGCAGCCAGGCTTCATCTATCTTGTCCGGCGCGGGGGCGGCCTTGTGCAGCTCGCTGCCGCCCACCCAGGGCATCACGTAATAGGCCGTGTTGAGAGCCTCAAACGCTTCGTACACCTTCACCACGTTGGGGTGCTGCAGCCGGGCGAGCAGCCGCGCCTCCTCTACAAAGGCGGCCAGACTCCGTGCATATTCACCGTCCGGCCCCTGTGTGCGCGTGGGGATCACCTGCAAGGAATCAGGATGGCGGAAGGCAATATCACCGGGCAGATTTTCTTTGATGACCACCTGCTCCCCGTCTTGCAGCCGCTCTGCCAGATAGGTGATGCCAAAGCCGCCCTGCCCCAAGGCACGCAGGATGCGGTAATCCCCCAGCTCCAGCCCCGCCGGCAGCGCCATGCTGTATGTTGCATCACTCTCCTGTTGTTCTGCCATAGCTTTCTATCTTTCGTTCTGTTTTTTCTCTTTCTTACTCATGCCCACCCGCCGCGCGGATTAGCTCCGCAATGTCGGTGTGGCCTTCGTCTTTTGCCTTCCACAATGGCGTAAAGCCGTTGAACGCCTTGTTCACCTCGATTCCATCTGCTTCTAGCAACAACTTCACGGCTTCGACATGGCCTTTCTGAGCGGCTATGAAGAGCGGGGTAGCGCCATCTTTCTGAGTCTTGTTTACCTCGATTCCATCTGCTTCTAACAACAACTTCACGGCTGCGGCATGGCCATTCTGAGCGGCTACGTAAAGCGGGGTAGCGCCATCTTTAGCCGCGGCGTTCACCTCGATTCCATCTGCTCCCAACAAGGCCTTCACGGCTTCGACATGGCCATTATAAGCGGCTACGTAAAGCGGAGTCCAGCCATTGAACGCCTTGTTCACCTCGATTCCATCTGCTTCCAACAAGGCCCTCACAGCTTCGACATGGCCATTATAAGCGGCCATGTAAAGCGGGGTTCTGCCATCTTTCAGAGTCTTGTTCACCTCGATTCCATCTGCTTCTAACAACAACTTCACGACTTCGACATGGCCCTTCTGAGCGGCCATGTAAAGCGGTGTCCAGCCATTAGGCTCACCCGCCACGTTCACGTTGGCTCCAGCCTCAATCAACAACATCATTTCCTCCTCATCAATATCACCTTCCTTCAATAGAGCCTCAACATAGTTTTCTGGCCCGATTCCCCTCTCGCGGAGCTTTTGACGAGCCCTCTCTTTCTGAGCCTCTTGCAGGAGACTCACGATATCGGCATGACCACTTTGTTTAGCCCAGGCGAGCGCTGTTCGGCCGGCATGATCCAGAGCCTTGACATCGACTCTCGGATTGGCCAACAG
>Ga0233362_1000090_pt1 | contig 21149 bp, 15 predicted proteins | sample ElkDunMinimDraft_22_FD_180674 | JGI IMG/M metagenome (GOLD analysis project Ga0233362, IMG submission 180674) | Fecal eukaryotic communites from dung pellets of Tule Elk in California, USA - Elk Dung C1 | ecosystem: Host-associated > Mammals > Digestive system > Large intestine > Fecal | place... | reverse complement strand
TTCAATTTCGTTACATCCAATTCCTTAATTTGTGCAATCAAGGCTTGCTTCTTCTCTAAATTTTCATTCTCTTTAGCGTGAAGTTCATCGAAATAAGCTTGATGCTTTTTATTGATTACGCTACTTGCTTGTTTAAAGCGATTCCAAATATCTTCTCGCAACTCGCGAGCCACAGGACCAATCTCAGCCCACTCATCATGCAACTGTTGCAGCGCACGATTCGCCTCTACAATATTTGGATTCTCTTGCAATTTCTCCGCAGCTTCGCAAAGGAGGGTCTTCATCTCAAGATTTTTCTTGAAGTCCAAATCACGAAGCTCTATATTTATCTTCACAAGATCATAGAAACGTTCTTGATATTGTTGATAATTCTTCCAAATTTCTTGAGTTTTGGTTGCAGGTACAGCCCCTATAGTCTTCCACTCAGCTTGCAACTCACGCATTTTCTTTAGATTATCCATCACATCTGCGGTCTCAGCGTCTGCTAACTCCTTCATCTGAACCAGGATATTCTCTTTGCGTAGCAAGTTTTGTGCTTGCTCTTCTTCAATTTGCTTTTGCAATTCCGCACGACGTTGCTTATATGTATTCAACAATTCGCGGAACTCCTGCTCCAATTCATCAACAGATGGCAACCAATTTTCCAGCACTTCGCCCGCTGCCTCAGCAGCCTCGAGTGCGGCTTTCTTCTGCGCCTCTAATTCTTGATGATACTGACGATAGAATTGTGTTTTCAGCACTTCTACTTGTTCCTTCACTTCCACTACATTCTTTTGTAGTAATTCCTTTAGTTCATCCACGAACTGTTGTTTTTCATTTGCCATAATCGTAAAAAGTTACGCCCTTGCGAGCGGGGTTCATTAATTTCGCGACAAAGGTACAAATAAATTTGCACATTTGCAAAAAAAAGTGTACCTTTGCACACAAATTTTATCATTATGGCAGAAACTCAAGAAAAATGGACGACTGAGATTCGTCCCAAAGATAGTCTTTTATCGGTTGACTTCAAAGAGATTTGGCGTTATCGCGATTTGATGACATTGTTCGTTAAGCGCAATATAATCACGCAATATAAGCAAACCATCCTTGGACCTCTTTGGTTTGTAATCCAACCACTGATGACTACTGTCATGTATATGGTGGTATTCGGTGGCATCGCAAAAATTTCTACCGACGGTTTACCTCAGCCACTCTTCTACTTAGCAGGTATCAGTTTTTGGCAATATTTTGCAGACTGTCTAACCAAGACGTCTAATACTTTTGTGTCCAATGCTGGTATCTTTGGCAAAGTATATTTTCCTCGTTTGGTGACTCCGTTGAGCGATGTGATTAGCAACTTAGTGCGCTTTGGCATACAATTTGCCCTATTCTTAATCGTATACCTATATTACGTCATCTTCACTGATGCTGTTATTCAACCTAATTGGTACGCGCTGCTCTTGCCCGTATTGGTTGCTATGTTAGCTGGATTAGCATTAGGATTTGGTATTCTATTCTCAAGCATGACTACCAAATACCGTGATTTACAGCTACTTCTGAGCTTCTTTGTTAGCCTATGGATGTACGCTACACCAGTGATTTATCCTCTTTCTACCATCACCAACGAGAAGTTGCGTCTTGTGATGCAACTCAACCCGCTAACAGGTATTGTAGAGTTCTTCAAATACGGCATGCTGGGCGTAGGCAACCATGATTGGTGGATGCTGGGTTATAGCTTCGGCTTTATGGTAGTGCTTTTGGCAATCGGTATTGTGGTATTCAATAAGGTGCAAAAATCCTTTATGGATACCGTTTAATCCTCGAAACATTGAAACTTTTTCCCAATTGCAAAATTAATATCGGTTTGCGCGTAGTACGTAAACGAGAAGATGGTTATCACGATTTGGAAACCATCTTCTATCCTATCGTAGGTTTGCATGATGAGTTGGAAGTGGAAGCCGCAGATCATTTTAATTTTGTCCAAGAGGGACTTGCAGTAGATTGCCCTGCGGAAGATAATTTGATTATCAAGTGCTATCGACGTATGCGGGCAAAATATCCTACGATTGGTGATGTGCAGATTCGTTTCAAAAAGAATATTCCTTTTGGCGCTGGTCTAGGTGGTGGAAGTAGCGATGCTGCTCACATGGCAGTAGCTTTAAACACAATTTTTGCACTCGGTTTGAGCCAACAGCAATTAGCAGAAGAGGTGCGCCCCTTAGGAGCCGACTGTCCGTTCTTTATTTACAACACCCCTTGCTATGCCGAAGGCATTGGTGATAAACTCACTCCCATATCCCTGGATTTGAGTGGCTTACGCATGGTAATGATCAAGCCCGACTGCGGTGTCTCGACCCGAGAAGCTTATGGTGGAATTGTTCGCCATCCCGAGGTAGAAGGACAAATCAGACAAGCATTGGCAGAAGGTAAGGCGTTAGTAGATATGCGTTTGTTATTGGTCAACGATTTCGAACAAACGGTATTCCCGCTCTATCCTGAAATTGAGAAAATAAAACAGCGCCTACTAGATGCAGGCGCCATATATGCAGCGATGTCGGGTTCGGGTTCAACTGTCTTTGGATTGTTTGAGAACGATGCGGAAGGTCGAACCGATGCCCAACTGCGATTGCTTCACGAAGAGTTTGCCTCGATGGTAATTCTCAATAATACGCTTGCCTAAACTTAAGCCTAATCCCCAGCCACGTTTCTTACTTGTGTAACCAGGTTGGAATATTCGCTTAAAGTTCTTACGGTCTATTCCCTTACCCGTATCAGTTATATCAATATATAGGTTTTCCGCTTTCCCCTTTCCGTTTTCCGTTTTCACCTCAATAGTGATGCTTCCTTTACCATCCATTGAATCAATGGCATTTTTGCAGATATTTTCAATCACCCATTCGAATAATGGCACGCAGAGCATCGCTTGACAATATTCTGTTTCTTCCGCGTGGAGCGTGTAAATTATCTTGTTAGATGTTCGCGTGCGCATATAATCCATTGCAGTTTGCAGCACAGGCAACACCTCATGTTGCTCCAATGTGGGTTGCGAACCAATTTTAGAAAAACGCTCGGCAATCATCTGCAATCGACGAATATCCTCATCCATCTGTGGAAGTAGCGGGTCATCAGGATAGGTGGCTTTCAGCAGTTCATTCCACGCGTTGAGTGAGGAAATCGGTGTGCCGAGTTGGTGAGCCGTTTCTTTGGAGAGTCCTACCCATAGACTATTTTTTTCACTGCGTTGTACCATCAGCAGGGCGATAGCTGCTAATCCCGCAAGAGCAAGCATAACAATCAGCTGAATATAAGGAAAGTACGATAGCCAACGCAAAGTAGAAGATGGCTCATAATATATGTATTGCATCACCTCGTTTGAAACACGTACCTCTATCGGTTCCTGTGTAGCACGCAATTTATTGATTTTCTCGACATAAAAAGCATCTATATCGTTCTTGGGCTCTAATACATTTCGCGACAGAAGCAGATTATAATTCGTATCTACCATATAAACAGGGATGGTAGTATTACCCTCCAATATACGTAAAATTAAATCCACATTATCATCCTCATCTGCCAAACTAAATTGGCGTGTAGCCTCAGCCCAAAGTTCAATTTTCTTCTGCTCTTCAGCCTCTAATTGCTGGACAATATTAGTGGTAACAAGCGAACTGACAATTACAACTACAATCAGTAGTACCGTTATTACCACATTCAACACACCAGAACCCTGTTTATTCATACCTATTTAATTTTTAATTCTCGACAAAGGTACAAAAAAAAATGTATATACACAAAAAAAAAATGTATTTCTTGCTTATTTACTTTTTTTTTTGTACCTTTGCAGGTCAAATTGGTGTAATTTGGAATAATAAGTGCATACATGATAGATAACCAACTCATATTCAGAAGTTTTGCAAGCGGAAGTAGTGGTAACTGCTACTATCTTGGTACCCATCAATGGGGTATCTTGATTGATGCTGGTATCTCCGCACGCACGATTCAGAAGAATCTGCGTGAGATGGGGTTGGATTATGCCAATATCATGGGCGTACTTATTACGCATGACCATGCCGACCATATTCGTGCCGTTGGCACATTAGGAGAGCGTGTCCACCTACCCATCTACTCTACCCGTGCCATTCATGACGGCATTGATCGTAATTATGGTGTACGTGAGAAATTGCGCACTTCCCAACGCTACTTTGAAAAAGGCAAAGAATGGAATCTCAATGGTATGACAATCAACACCTTTGGCATTTCGCATGACTCTACGGAATGTGTAGGATATGTGATTGATTATCTGGGACAACGTTTCTTGATTGCCACTGACTGTGGACAGCCTAATGCTACCATGGAAATGTATTTAGCGACCGCCAATCACATCGTCATAGAGGCTAACCATGATGAACAGTTATTGCTTAACGGTCCATACCCTACCTATTTGAAAGAGCGCATCCTATCGCCTAAAGGGCATCAAAGCAATGTAACTTGCGGACAGTTATTGGCTAAAAATTGGCATACAGAAATGCGCAACGTGTTTCTTTGTCACTTAAGCAACGAAAACAACGACCCTGACGTAGCACTCAACACAATCAAAGATCTGCTGCTAGAGGAAGGTATCATGCCTGGGGAAGATTTGTTTGTGACACCATTAGAACGCACCAAAGCAAGTATTGTTTATACACTCAACGAGAATATTATACGCTAAAAGATATGAAAAATCTAGTAATCATTCCTACCTACAACGAGAAAGAAAACATCGAAGCCATCATCACTGCTGTGATGGAATTGCCTATAGAATATCACGTTTTGGTAATTGATGATGGTTCACCAGACGGCACTGCAACTATTGTCAAAGATCTGATGGCAAATAAATTTGCGGGCAAGCTGCATTTGGTAGAGCGTGCAGGTAAACTCGGTTTAGGCACAGCTTATATCGCTGGTTTCAAATGGGCAATTGAGCACCAATATGATTACATCTTCGAGATGGATGCAGATTTCTCACACAATCCTCAAGACTTGCTCAAGCTTTATGATGCATGTGCCAACCAAGGTGCAGATGTAGCTATCGGCAGCCGCTATGTGAGTGGTGTAAACGTAGTAAACTGGCCAATGGGACGTGTATTGATGTCCTATTTCGCTAGTAAATATGTGCGTTTTGTATTGGGCATGCAAGTGCATGACACCACTGCTGGCTTTGTATGCTATCGCCGTGAAGTATTGGAAACCATTGAGTTGGACAAAATTCGTTTCAAAGGATATGCATTCCAAATCGAAATGAAATTTACCTCTTACAAATGTGGCTTTAAGATTCAAGAAGTACCTATTATCTTTGTCAATCGTGTTTTAGGTACTAGCAAGATGTCTGGTGGTATCTTCTCAGAGGCATTGCTCGGCGTAGTAAAGCTCAAATTGAATTCATGGGTACGTAAATACCCTAAGAAGAACGCCTAACATTTTTCAAGTTTAGTATTAGTAAGGTTTGAAGAAGTATATATATATATTAGGTGTATTAGCAATGATGTTAGCATCATGCGCTAAAACCAACACCAACGGACAACAAGCTCAGGAGCCTGTTGTTCGTTACGAGTATGGACTACCTGTTGATTCTTTTCGTATTGATACTTGCGTAGTCAAAGACGGAGAAACACTTGGAGGTATGCTCAATCGCTTGGGGGCCACTCGCCAACAAATCAATGGCATTACCCTTATGCCACGTTCTGAATTTGATGTGCGTACCATCCGTCCTGGTAAGACTTATTATGCACTATTTCAAACTGATACTGCTGCTGTAGAGCATTTGCACTATTACATCTATCTGCCCAATATCCGTGAAGCCGTAGTGCTGCATCTTACCGATAGCATGCATGTGGAGCGATTTGAGAAAGAAATCACACATTGCCTACGATCTGCAGAAGTCGTGATCGAGTCTAGCTTATGGAATGCAATGGTAAAAAACGATCTGCCTGCAGAATTAGCACTCGAACTTAGCGATATCTACGCATGGACTATTGATTTCTTCGGTCTACAAAAAGGCGATTCGATACGCGTATATTACGACGAGCAATATGTAGATAGCACACGCATCGGTATTGGCAGGATTTATGCAGCCGACTTCTACCATGCACGCATGTGGCAAGAAGCATTTTGGTTTGAAGATGGCAACATCCACAACTATTTTGATGCAGAAGGCAATAGTTTGCGTAAGGCATTCTTGAAAGCACCGCTGAACTATAAACGTATTTCATCCAAATTCACATACGCTCGCAAACACCCTGTATATAAAGTGGTTAGACCACATACAGGTGTAGATTATGCGGCACCTACAGGCACGCCAGTAGTGAGTATTGGTGATGGTGTAGTCACTATGAAGCAATATAAAGGTGGCGGCGGAAATACTGTCAAGATTAAGCACAACTCTACATACACCACAGCCTATCTCCACCTCTCAAAGTATGCTAAAGGCTTGGCAGTAGGCAAGCGCGTGAAACAAGGTGAAGTGATTGGATATGTGGGTAGTACTGGGGCAAGTACAGGTCCTCACTTGGATTTCCGTGTATGGAAGAATGGCAGCCCTATTGACCCATTAAAGATGCAATCTCCTCCTGCTGAACCAATTCCTGCACAATACAAGGACACCTTCGCCACCATTGTTGCGAAGTACAGAGAACATCTGCAGCACTAATCCAACGAGATTAGTATTTCCAATTATTCGAAACTATTATTTGGAGCGAATCTCCAGAAGCAACTATGAGATAGCAAGCCGCATCATCGGTCTGCTCAATCATTTTCAATGCATCTGCCTCACCAAGTACCATACATGCTGTAGCTAAGGCATCTGCACGCATACAGCTACTTGCCACCACTGTAGCACTCAGCAAACCATGCTGCACAGGATAACCCGTACGAGGATCTATCGTATGGCTACGACGTTGACCTTCATGATAATAATATTGCAGGTAATTACCCGAGGTTGCCAAACAGAGGTCTGAACTTTGGATGATATGCTGCAATTCCTCGTCCATTCCGTCTGCATCCGTTTTAGGGCGAGAGATACCTACACGCCATGGCTTTCCCTTATCATTAACGCCTTTCAACACCACTTCACCACCTATCTCTACCAGATAGTTCTCACAACCAGCCTCACGCAACACATCTGCTACTACGTCAGTTCCATAGCCCTTAGCTATTGCACTAGCATCTAATGTGATACGTGGATCATCTTTCAACAACGAATGATCAACTAGTGTCACTTTTTGATAGCCAACATACGCTTTTACACTATCAATCATAGTTTGCGACACATCGGCAGCGTTACCATGCTTCAATCCAAATCCCCATAGATTCACTAAAGGTGCTACTGTTATATCAAATGCGCCATTAGACAACCGGCTGATTATCTGCGCCTCATGATACATCCGCTCAAACAACGAGTCTGTTGTTACCATCTCGTTGCGATTGATACGTGCAATCACCGATTGCTGGTTGAACATACTCAGCGAAGCGTCAAACTTAACCAAACGCTCTTTGATTTGCTGATGGAGATCTACACTGCCTTCATAGCGAATATTATAGTAGGTACCAAAGATATTACCTTGGTGATGAAAATATTGTTTATTGGGTTCGTTAGGCAATAATAGCAGCAAAACTGCTGCTATTATTGCTAATCCCAAAGCAATCCATTTCTTCATAGTAGTAATAATCAACTATATAGGATATTGTTTGTAAATGGCTTACCATTCATCACAAAAATAAATGCCTACACCTATGCAACCATTGAGTTTTTGATCTACAGCTTCGCCTATAGGCAGGATAATATTATCTCGCGTTACACCATAGCAATTGAACATCGCTTCGCCCCACACATTTATATACAACTTGCCCAATTCAAATTCACGCTCAGCTCTCAATTGCAAATTGTTGAAACCAACGGTACGTCCATTAGTCCAGACCTCTTCATAATTGGTATACATACCCTTCCATGGAGTGAAGCCCACCTTCAAGCCCAATACAATATCCAGTGGTAGGAATATATCATAGCCAACTTGAATATAGGTAGAATATGCACGTTTAGCATTACCATTTACGTTTTTTTCTATCTCGCCCTCACTATTAAATATCGGATCATAACCCAGTATGGTAGTGTACCAATCAATGGTCAGGGGACATTTCTCCGCCCATTCGCCAATGTTGATACCCGCATGCAACTCCATTGTAGAACTACCCCAGAGGTTATTAGCATCAGTCAAACCTTTGAAATACTTATCACCATAGAAATAATAAAGATGAGTCAGATCTAACATAAATCCATAGTTATCATAACCAATAGTAATGTCCAATTCAGGATTGAATTCTTGAAATTTCCAGTTGTCAGCACCGATATTGGCCCAACCACAAACATACAAGCCATTCCAATCTAACGTTACAGAGGGCTGCACCGATAGTCCTCCTAAATGTTGTCCACGCCACAAATAGCTACTTACTACATCAGCCCCGACTTCCAACGAAAGACCTTTTGAAGCCTCTTCCGCTTTCGCTTGATACGAAAAAGCACCAACGCCTATCAGCGCTAGTGCTAAAACTAAGATTTTTTTATTCATTTCTATACAAAAGCGCACCTCTTACAGAGCATGTTTAGCAGCCCAAGCAAGACGAAGAGCGACATCCAATATTTTTGTATCTTCCAATACTACAATACCTCCATCAGGACCTTGCTCAATATGATAACCAGCAGTAGCAGTTCCATTAAAGAATGCTCTTACATCATCAGCTGCAATACCTAACTCTTCAGCTATTACAGCTGAACTACCCTTTGGAAGGCTATCCTTCACTTCTCTCAATTGGTTGAATGTTGTGCGAATCATAGTAACTAATTTTTAGATAGTTAATAATATTTAATTGAAATTTGTTTTCTTTATTTGTATTTCGAGCGCAAAGGTAACACTTTTTTTTTATATATGCAAGAAAAATATACTTTTTTTTGAATATATTTCATTTACCCTCACCCTAATTTAATTCAAGTCGTAACCGTAGTGACGCAGGCGTGTTTGCGAACTACGCCAGTCTTTATCCACTTTCACAAAGAGTTGCAAGAACACTGGCTTGCCAAAGAACGCTTCAATCTCCTTGCGGGCTTGCGTACCGACACGCTTCAACGCCTTTCCGCCCTTGCCGATGATGATTCCCTTTTGGCTATCACGCTCCACATAGATGACTGCACCAATGCGGATCATGCCTTCTGGGTGTTGCTCATCGGGCTCTTCATCAAGGAAAGACTCCACCTCTACCTCTACGCTATAAGGAATCTCCTTGTCGTAGTTCAGCAGAATCTTCTCGCGGATCATCTCGTCCACAAAAAAGCGCGATGACTTGTCCGTCAATTGGTCTTTAGGGAAGAATGGGGGACACTCTGGCAATGCTTCGCGGATAGCCGCAAAGAGTTGGTCGGTGCCAAACTTCTGCTGCGCCGAGATAGGGAATACAGTTGCTTCTGGCAATACACGATGCCAGTACTCCACCAATTGCTCCAAGGTTTCTTGTGTAGTAAGGTCTATCTTATTGATAATCAAGAATACCTTCGCTTTGATACGTTTTACTTTCTCTAGGAAGTCGGCATTCTTGTCGGGGTTGTCTTGCACATCGGTTACATACAATAGCACATCTGCATCCACCAATGCCGAGCGCGAGAACTCCAACATTTGCTCTTGCAGCTTGTAGTTGGGTTGTAGTACACCTGGGGTGTCGCTATATACCATTTGGAAGTCATCGCCATTGACGATACCCATGATACGATGGCGAGTGGTTTGCGCTTTGGATGTGATAATCGAAAGGCGCTCACCCACCAATACGTTCATCAATGTGGACTTACCTACATTAGGATTACCTACTATATTTACAAAACCTGATTTATGCATAATTCTTTTGATTTCACTACAAATATCGCTACAAAGGTACAAAAAAAAATGTATATGTGCAAGAAAAGTTTATTTTTATTGCTATAGGCTACATTTTTTTGCAGTAGCTTCGGGGGAATTGCACATAGGCAAGTGGGGGCACATCAGATCTGTGGGACATCTATGGGCTTTTTGTGGCTTTTAAATTGCTTTCAAGTTTCCCACAGGTTACGTGACCACTTCGCGACCTGAAGGAGTGCGACGGAACGCACTCCGAGCGAAATGCCCGAAGAATCCCCACTCTGATGAATAAGCACGAGCACAGAAAAAAATATGCACATCTATTGCTTACTTGTGGCTAATCTGTGACTTTCTGGTTTTACTTTTTTCATATCCCGTTCTATAATAATGCAGCAAAAATCTTCAGCGCGAAAAGGGATTTTCTATACAATCTACAAAACACGTGCAGACTGAATTGCCTGCACGTGTTCTCTAAACAGTAGTTTGCTCTATGGGCGTCTACTAAACACTAAACTACAAATCCCACCCCAAGACATTGTAAGTCTTTCCATCACGAATAATTAGTAATTGACCATCGCGTAATACCTTTTCAATAACATTTGTTTTAATAAAAACAGTTTCTACATCAGTAGATGCAGTTACCTCAATCACTAATTTCACTTCCTCTGCCAAATATTGCTCGTTATTGTCCATAGGACGCACACATATGGTATATAGTCCTACTTCTGGAGCAGTAAATGTGATTTGACTTTCTGATATTTGCCTTTTACCAATTTGTTTGTTGTTTGCGTTCAACAGTCGCACCTCTACCAACGGAGCTTTTGTAGTCCATGCCACGGTAACTTTCATATTGTCAACACTTACCAACGCAAGGTCTTTGACTGAATAGTCATCCACCTCTACTACAAGTTTCACTTCATCTGCTAGGTATTGTTTGTCTTCATCTACAGGGCGCACGCAGATGGTGTATTGACCAATTTCTGGTGCAGTAAACGACACTTGCTTATCAGCTGTGTATAGTTTGCCGATTTGTTTGTTTTTTGCATTGAGCAGACGCACTTCTACCATAGGAGCATTCGTATTCCAACCTACCGTAACCTTCATTCCTTCAATACTCAGCAATGATAATTCCGTAATCGTGAAATCGTTTGGCTGTGGTTTTTCGTTGAATTCATAGATATATCCCTTGATTTCAGGGGTTGTACCATTGTAGTTTTGCAATGAACCCAAAACTACTACCTCATTACCCACGGTTATTTCTTCCCCTGTAATAAAGTCAGTGTTGTCAATCCAACGGGTATTGTAGCAATATAGCTGATTATTAGTAGTACCATCGCTGGAGATGTCGAAGTTAGCTGAGTTATATTGCACAATCTGCTCAGGTGTATTGCGCATGTTAGAAATGGTTCCGCAAACTATATACTGCATTTTTGTTTCTGCGGTATCAGGCAAAGCTTGTGCTATTTCGATGGCTTGTGCGGGCGTCAGTATAGCAGACAAGTCGTTAGTTATATCGTCATTATAATAGTAATAGGCAGCCCCCTTTTGCATGTACCACTCTGGTGTAATCGTACATTTATCTTCTATCACTTGTCCATCAGCCGTCACGCGATAAAGCAACTCCAATTTACCATCCTCGCCAGGCAAGAAAGTCAAATGCATATCATCTATATCCATCACTTGGCATGCTTGTAAGATGCCCACGCCATATACAGGATTAGTTATTTCACCAACCGAACTGCTATATTTCCATGTATAAGAACCGATGATTGAGGTGTTTTTTTGCGTCGTAATTGTGCATCGGATAACTTGATCCGTAGCCGACGGATACCAACTCAGAAAGTCTTTTGAGAACAATGTCAATAGCCATTGTTTCGTACCATTGACATTGATTATCTGTCCACGCTCTATGGGTTTGAGAGGTAATTCGGTCTGAGGCACAAACCATATCGCGGTGTCACTCAATGTCATAGGCATACGCACAATGCCCCGTCTTGGTACCATAAAAGTGTTAGATGTACCATCTTCCTCCACCAATACTACTTCTAACTCATAGTCGCCTGCTCCCAAATCGGAAGGAATAGTGTGCGACATCTCTATCTTACCATAATAATAACCATTAAGTAGTTCGAGTTCTACACAAGGTAATTGCGCGACCAATTCGCCTTGCTTATCATACACATTGTAGTTCATCATGCCCTGTACATCATTTAGACCACAGTTATATAACATCATCACAGTCACATCCACTTTCTCATCACGCCCTATCACGTCTTCGCAAGTGCGAGTGATAGTAGATGCAGTCATATATGCCTGCGTCTTACCGCCTTCGTCAGGACGAATACCCACATAAGCCGACACATTCTCAGTGAAGGCCAAACCTGTAGCACTTCCGCCCACACCATGTATATCTGGAGCCATTGCTGATAAGGCGAAATAGCCATCACACATACCATCCCAACCCCAGTTTATGTGTAGCATGCCACTACCTTCGATGCCATCGCACACAAACGCGTGCCCTTCTTGGTTGACCGTTGTTCCTTCTATATAGACAGGACGACCAGCTTGTAGTTCTACGGATATCGTTCTCAGAATCTCATCCTCTGGCATATAATACTTAGGCAGAGCTCGGATATCCTTGTCATAACCCAAACAGGTCATCAGTCCTATCATCGCATCATTTATTCCCACAGCGCTCATGGTTGGAGTGTAATCCATCTCCATTGCTATTCCCACATGCGACATTAGTGTTGCTACTGCATTTTTAGCATCATCGCTGTATTCACCCGCGTAACTTGGCAACATCTTCTCCCACTCGTAGGTGGTCGCGGCAAAGTCAGCACTCAATTTCTGCTTGTACGAATTGGTTGTATATGAGTGGTGACCAACACCTTGTGCAGGGTATTTATGTGCATACATTATTTGCGCCACAGCTGTGGCAGCACATCCTGTAGGACATTTCGCACCACTTATTTTAGGACACTGATCATTAAAAGGAGCAGTTTGCCCCCATGCAACTCCCTCCAAGATTGGCGTTACATCTGAATAATAAGGAGGAACTGGCATCTCCATCACAACTTTCCTCTGTTGCTTTTGGCTCATATGCGCCAATTCATCGGCATACATTTGTAGCCAGAAATGCATATTTGCAGGCATATTATCCTCATCAAAACTGCCCTTATCCGCATAACCTAATACAGTGCGTGCTTCATCTTCTGCTGATACGAGTACAAATCCGTTATTTTCCGCTGTGTTGAAAATATAGAGTGCTGGGGTTGTGGCATCCAATTGGTATTGGGTATATGCCAATTCCACTGGACGTTGCATCGCTGTACGTTGTGCGTGCGATGCAATAATTATACTACGTTCTGCAATAAAATCGTTAGCTACTTGCGCTGCTTCTTGCAAAGTGCGCGCCTGAATCATGGTGATGCTATTCAATAGCAATACCAATAAGAATGTGGCAATCTTTTTCATAGCGAAAAATGATAAAATTGTGAATAGTTGAATTGATTAACAGATAATACCACCGCAAAGGTAGCGAAAATCTCCGAATTATGCAAATAGTTGTTATATATTTCTCTCATATTGACAGATTTTAGTTGTTAATATGTGCGATGGAATGCCTTTTTAATACAAAAGCGCAGACTTCCGTTGGTTATTTACCAATAGAGGTCTTAGCATTACCTACACAGTCAAATAAAACAACAGGAAACCTACGCTGGTATGAAAACACACCACACCCGAATAAGATGTAGCATGGATACGATCATACCCATAGGCATCTATCGCTACTTTGATCTGACTGTGTTTTTGAAAGTTGCTAAGTTTCTATTGGTCAAAACAAAGCGTCAATAAACGCTATTTAAATATGTCCGAAACCTACCCCAAGAAAGAACCATTGCGAAACGCTTTTCGCAGGACATACTCCCTCCAGCGTAGGCATCGGCTGCAAAGGTACAACAAAATTTGCGGATGTGCAAATTTTGAGTAGAAAAAAGTTTTAGAAGTTTGAAATGTTTTAAGGTGATAGGGTGGTTTTGTTGATAAACAGATAAGTCTACTATTTTAGAAAATGAGTCAACCTTTTTAGGAGGGGAAACAACTTTTTTAGTTCAATCTTAAGAAAACGCACTTTTTAGTCACGGGGAGTTCTGTCGTTGTTCAGTCGGAGTTCTCTCGGTCGTCGGTCGGTAGAATTAGGCAAAGTATAGGAGAGGAGAAAAGGATGGCAATCTTAAGAAAAAGCCTTTTTTGTATGTCACAAACAAAACGCCATCTATGTTTGTGGCATAAATGGCGTTTTTGTAAGGTTCTATTTCCTGGCGATTAATAACTAAACAGGCGGGATTTATTCAGTTTGGTTATCTTGCCATGTTTGGCTTGGATTTGCTTTTGGTTGATGAGTTTTGGATCACCCATAATCAAGATAGCGATAGGTTTGCCTTGAATGCGTGATTGGTAGAACGAAAGCACATTGTCAAATGTCAAGCGTTGAATATCACGCACTTGCAACATCGCAGGGTCAACCTTATAACCCATCAGCATATTAGCTGTCAAGCGTTGGCTCTTGTTGCGGAAAGTTGGTTTGTTAGACAATACCGACTGACGCAATACGGTGCGGATATTCTCCATCGTTTCAGGATATTGTGGCATAGAATCCAACAGACTCATATATACATCTATCGCATCAGCCACCTTGTCAGACTGCGTACCTACATAGCCTACGAACTTGGTCATCTGACCTTGTTTTGGTGGACGAGAGAAATACCCATATGCGTTGTATGCCATAGAGCGTTTTTCGCGGATTTCGTTCATCACAAGACCCGAGAAACCACCACCAAAATACTCGTTGAACGCCATGTAGTTGACCGCATCCTTTACATTGTATGGCTCGCCATCAATGAGGAAATATACCTTAGCTTGTTGCATCTCAGCATCTGGCAAGAAGTAAATCTTATTCTCTGTGATTGGCACCATCGGACGCTCCACTGGCGACATAGTTGGGCGCACATTGTTATTGAGCGAGAGTTTGTTGTAAAGGATATTCTTCACATCCAAAGCAGGCAACGCACCTGCGTAGTGAATCTCCAACTCATAGTTTTGCACTTGGTGCAATACGCCTTCCAATTGCGCAGCAGTCATTTGCAATACCTCCTCCATCAGCGTTGGGCGCTTGATATATGGCGAGTTCTCACCATAGCGCACATAGTCGAAGGCAGCGTCTGCCACAATGTCGGTATTGCGTTGCTCCACTTGACGAGCAGAGTACTCTTGTCCTTTGATATTGTTGATAAGCATGTCATTCTCCGAATCGAAATTAGGGAACATCATGTGCAGATTAACCATCTCCACAATTTTCTCCAGATTCTCCTCGTTACCCTCAATATCCACATAGAAATAGTCTTCAGACACCGCATAGCTACACTTACCACCCAACTTCGCCAAATTAGCGCGGAACTCAGCTGGTTTAATACCTGGCACACCCTTGATACCTGCCATATTCATCAGCGAAGCAGCGTACTCCAGGAATGGCAACTCGTAGGTTCCCACGCCATATTTCAAACGAAGAGAGAAGATATGGTTCTTGGTGTTTGGTGTGCAATATACGCTCACGCCTTCGTAGAAGAGGTCTTGATCAATGTCAGAGAAGTCGATGAAGGTTGGGGTAAGTTTTCCCGCAGGAATCGACTCCATGTATTGGCAATAAGCCGATTCGCTCTTAGGTGAATCCAGCGATTTGATCTTTGGCTTAGGCAACTTATCCTTCTTAGGTGTACCTTCCTCAATCTCAAACACTTTCTTAGGCGCACCCAAGTATTGTTTAGCTACGCGCTTGATGTCATCCATCGTGATAGCTGCCACTCGTTCCTTCAGTTGCAACATCTCCTCAATCGACTGTTGGTAGGTAAACGCATTCTGCAAGAGTTGTACTTTCATCTCTGGATATTCCATGGTGCGGTCGAACTCTTGGTAGAAGTTCTGGCGTACGGCCTCCACCAACTCCTCGGAGATATTGCCGCTCACCAATTGTCGGATAACCTCATTCACCAGTTGCTCGGTTTCTTTGAGCGAAGTGTAAGTCTGTGTCTCGGCGTCCATGTATGGTACTGCTATCACCAAGAAGCGACCTTGGTCACGGCGTACATCATTGGCTGCGCCTGCGTACATCAGTTTGTTGTCCAACGTCAGTTCGTCCAACAAACCAATCTGCATGGAGTTAGAGAGAATCTCGCCCAAGAAATCCAGCAGCAACTCATCCTTATCGCCTACTGGCACGCCATTGTATGCGATATACAACTCTGGCATATATCCGAGCTTTGCACTGTAGCGCTCGTCTTGCGCAAATGCGGTAGTAGGATACTTTGTGCGCTCTGGCAATGGACGTGCTTGCAGCTTGCCGAAGGTCTTCTCAATCAATGGTTTAGTTGCTTCAATGTCGAAGTCACCAACCAAGATAAGTGCCATATTGTTAGACACATACCATGTGTTGTAGAAATCGATAAGTTTGCGCAGTTTAGGGTTCTTCAAGTCCTCTGCATAACCAATGATGTCGCGTGCGTAGGCATGTCCCTCATAGAGTTTGCCGAAGATGAAATTGCGTGAGTGAGTAGAGTTGTCGTCGAGATACATATTGTACTCCTCAAACACATTCTCCAACTCGGCTTGGAAAGAGCGGAAGACTGGGTTGGTCAAACGGTCGGCGTACAACGTAAGCCAACGCTCCATCTGGTAAGCAGGGAAGGAGTTCATGTAGCAAGTCACATCGTATGCGGTAAAGGCATTCAGCCCTTCGCCACCGATACCCTGAATCAGGTTGGAGAACTCGTCCGTAGCCGCATATTTAGCCGCCTCGAGCGACACTTCGTTGATTCGCAATTGCACTGCCTCTCGCGCTTTCGCATCGGTAGTGAGCGCAAGAGTGTCGTACAGGGCAATGATTTGCTCATAGAGAGGTTGCTCTTTTTCCCAATCCAATGCGCCGATGCGGTCAGTACCCTTGAAAAGCATATGCTCCAGATAGTGTGCCAAACCAGTCGCATCTGCTGGCTCATCTATTGCTCCCGCACGGGTAACTGTCCAGCCCTGTACATCAGGTTGGTCGTGGTCTTCCCACAAGTAAACGGTCAAACCATTGTCCAATTGGTATTGAACAAAATCATCATTTTGTGCCCATGCCGCAATGACACAAAAGAGGCTAATCAACGAAATAATTACTCGTTTCATATGTGAATAAGTTAATTAAAATAATTTTTAAAAAAACACAAATAGAGTGCAAAGATAATGTTTTTTTTTGACATGTGCAAAAGTGCAATAAAAAAAATGATGAAATATACAAGAATTTGTACATTTTTTTGCCTATGTGATTTTTTTTTCGTATCTTTGCAGTTTATTTCATAAATTTTGATTTGATAATCATACCACATGAAGCCAAAGCATATTGCATATATCATCTGGACGGTAATTGCGCTATTAGGCGTGATTAGTTCGGTTGTACCCAATGGCGGTTGGCATATCGGCAAATGGAATCTGCGTTTCCCAACATTGGTGGACGTACTGGAATTACAGACAGTTGATAGTTTACAACTAACAATTGATACGCTATTGCTCGCTGAAGCCGATACCACAATAATGATTATAGATACTACACCTCAAACGGCCAATGCAAGCGAAACGAGCCAACAACGTGAAGATATTGTAGGTAAGGAAAGCGAAATAATCGTTCGAGGCGAAGCCGAGATAAAAACCATCAACACACATATCAACAATACAACGCCACAAGGCACAGCGAAAAAAGTGGATACTCGTGCATACTTGGCAGCATTCTACGCAGCATTAGATAGCACAAGCAGTATGCCTGTGCGGGTCGTACATTATGGTGATTCGCAAACAGAAGAAGATCGTATTACTAACGTCTTGCGCGAGCATTGGCAAAAGCAATATGGCGGTGGTGGTATAGGTTTGATACCACTGCACCAAACAATCCCCACACGCACGATTCGCCAACGCTTGTCAATCAATAATGTGGTACAGACCGCGCAAGGTGGCCCCAAACGCTACTTGGTATATGGCCCGCGCTCGATGCGTTTGGATAACGATGATTATGGCGTGATGGGACAGGTAGCAATAATGAATAGCACCTTGGTAACCGGCAGCGAAGATATTGTGATAAATATTGAACCTATTGATCATAAACGCAAACCACACAACTATTTCAACCGCATCCGTCTTCTCACTGATAGTATAAGTGGCTATATCATGGTACAAGATACCATTCTACACCCCGCTACACAATCCTACACCACAGTGCACTATACCCTTCCTGACAGCACCACTAAGTGCGAAATTCATTTGCAGGGTAAGGGCAAGGTATATGGTATAAGTCTGGAGACACCGACGGGTGTAATCGTAGATAATATCCCTATGCGTGGTTGCTCTGGCAACATTTTCAGCAAGATTGATAGTACCTCGTTGAGCAATTTCTACCGCGATACGAATACACGACTGATAATCTTGCAGTTTGGTGGTAATATGATTCCACAAACAGCAAATCCTTCTACGATTAGCGGATATGTGCGTAGCACGCTGCGCCAACAAGTTCGCTACTTGCGTGTTTGCGCACCCGAGGCATCTATCTTGTTTATTGGTCCTAGCGATATGTCCACTCGCATTGATGGCGAGATGGTAACGTATCCGTTGGTGCCATACATGGATAAATTGCTCAAAAAGATGGCAGAAGAAGAACAAATTGCCTATTGGAGTATGTATGATGCCATGGGCGGACAAAATAGTATGGTGAAATGGGTAGAGATTGGTTGGGCTGGTAGCGATTATGTGCACTTTACCCGCGCAGGAGCTAATAAGGTGGGAAAGATGCTCTACGATTGGCTAATGAATTATCAGCCCCAGCCTTTAAATGCTAACCTTTAACCTCTAATCTGAAGAAAATGGAATTTCTACACCACATATTCAGTTTTAACAGCGAGAGTCCGCTACTCTTCACCCAGTTCTATTTCTGGGCGTTCTTTGCATTGGTATATGCGGTGTTTGCAATGATCATGGAGGTAGGTACGCATCGCACACAGGCGAAAGGCGAAAAAGCACGATTACACCTTCGCAATATATTCCTGATGGCAGTCAGTTGGTTCTTCTACTACAAGACCAGCGGATTGTTCCTGCTCATCTTGCTCTTTGTCACGCTAAGCGATTGGCTGATTGCGCAGCGGATATACGTAAACAAAAAACAGAATGGTCAAAATGCATCACAAAGAGCAAAGTGGTGGCTGGCACTAAGCGTGGTGATGGACTTGGGACTGCTATGCTATTTCAAGTATGCATATTTCTTCACCAATGTGGTGAATAACCTGCTCGAAACAGAGTTTGCTGTATTTGATATCTTCGCCTATATCGGCAACGGATTCAGCGAGAGCGGACGCTTCATGGTGGACAAGATTATTCTACCTGTAGGTATATCGTTCTACCTTTTCCAAGTAATGTCCTATACCATCGATGTGTACCGCGGGCATGTAAAACCAGTAAAGAACATACTCGACTTTGGCTTCTATGTAAGTTTCTTCCCTGGCTTGGTGGCAGGACCTATTGTGCGTGCCAATGAGTTTATTCAGCAGTTGTACAAGCCCTTCTGCCTAAGTCGCCGTCTCTTCGGCATGGCAGTATTCTGGATACTCAACGGACTCATCAAGAAAATTGTATTGAGTGATTATCTGGCAGTCAATTTGATTGACCGCGTGTTTGAGAACCCGTTGCTTTTCAGCGGATTTGAGAACTTATTTGCATTATTTGCCTACTCGCTGCAAGTATATGCCGACTTCTCAGGCTACACGGATATTGCCATCGGTATCGCGATGTTGATGGGATTCTATCTGCCACAGAACTTCGATTCGCCATACAAGTCGCGCAATCCACAAGAATTCTGGCGCCGTTGGCACATGTCGCTTAGCCGTTGGTTGAAAAGTTATTTATATATTCCATTAGGTGGCAACCGCACTATTCTCGGTAAAGCAGTCAAAAACAAGATTACTGCGGGCAATGTCAACTCATTCATTACTATGCTCTTGGGAGGTTTGTGGCATGGTGCAAGTTGGAACTTCGTCATTTGGGGTGCACTCAATGGTGCGGGTATGATTGTCTATAAGATATGGGCTAAGATGAATTGGAATATCAAAATGCTGCTGATGAGTATGCTTATGGGTGGCTTATGGGTCGCTTATAGTATGCTGAAGGCTCCTATCTGGAATCTCTTCTTTGTGTGGGGAATAGTATTATGGATTGGTACCGCGGTACGCTATTTCTATTGGTGGTACGAACGCATCCTAATGAGACAAGGCAACTTACTCTCGCCTATAGCCTCTCACCTATCACCTTTCGCCAATAGCCTCTCCACTGCTTGGGCTGTTTTACAGACATTCGTATTTATCACGTTCACTCGCCTTTTCTTCCGTTCGGGCAGTAACCTCGACCCTGAGACAGCCAACCAAGAAGCTTGGGAGACTGCTAAGAACATGGTGAATCAGATTGGTGGAGCATGGAATAATAGTATTATCCCCGATTTCTTGTGGGAGTATCGCAACGTAGTGATACTATTTTTATTGGGCATGGTGATTCACTGGCTACCCAGTCGCGTAAAGCGATGGTATAGAGTGCGTTTTGCGCTATTACCAATGTGGGCTATCATATTGATTGCAGTTGTGGCTGTGGTAGGCGTATATCAGTTTGTAACTGCAGATTTGCAAGCGTTTATTTACTTCCAATTCTAATTCTTAATTCATAATTATGCTCATAGGCATCACTGGTGGCATAGGAAGTGGCAAAAGCACGATTGCGAAGCAATTGCGCAAGATGGGTTATGCGGTGTATGACACCGACAGCGAAGCCAAACGCCTGATTGTAGAAGATGCCGAGGTGCGCCAACAAATAGAGCAACTCTTTGGCAAAGAGGTATATGCCGATGGTGTGTACCAAACCGCCTTAGTAGCACAGCGCGTATTTACTGACAAATCCTTGCTTGCCCAACTCAACGCCATCGTTCATCCTGCTGTCCGCCAAGACATCCTCCAACATTTAGCATCTAACAGCAGTAACGGTCCAACTTCCGACAGCGAAGCGGTTCAACAGCGAAGCGGACTCTTCTTCATCGAATGTGCTATCCTCTATCAAGCGGGCTTTGATACGCTTTGCGACAAAGTAGTAGCAGTAACAGCTCCTGAGGATATTCGTCTCGCACGCGCAGTTGCG
>Ga0233362_1000089_pt1 | contig 21298 bp, 18 predicted proteins | sample ElkDunMinimDraft_22_FD_180674 | JGI IMG/M metagenome (GOLD analysis project Ga0233362, IMG submission 180674) | Fecal eukaryotic communites from dung pellets of Tule Elk in California, USA - Elk Dung C1 | ecosystem: Host-associated > Mammals > Digestive system > Large intestine > Fecal | place... | reverse complement strand
AAAAGTGTAAAATATATTTTTCGTTGGAGTTGGGGAATCTGTCTAATTTTCACAATTTTATATCTATTTTTTCAAGATAAGATTCTTCTTTTGCTTACGAACAATCAAGAACTAATTGCGCAAGCAGAGCAATATAAATATTGGGTTATGTTGGTTCCTTTGTGCGGAGTGGGTGCGTTTATCTGGGACGGAATCTATGGCGGTGCAACGGCGGCTAAAGAGATGCGTAATGCTATCATTATCGCTTCGGCAGTCTATTTTATATTTTTCTTCAGTACACGCACAATCCTCAACAATCACGCATTATGGATTGCAATGTTACTATTCCTGCTACTGCGTGGCGTTTTTATGAAGATTTTTTCAGAAAAAGCGATTTATCAAAGAGTGAAACCAGAACTTTAGAATTAAACAAACTCTAAGATTGTGAATAAAATAGCAATTAAGAAGGTTGCTAATAAAATTCCACGTCCCGTTAAATCATATTTTAATTTTAATAGATAATGGCGTAAGATAAAAAGGTTTGGAATTACACTCAAGAGAAGAATTTTTTGGATTTCAATTACTGCAACTCTTTCAAAATTCTTTCCTATAATAAAGATAATCAATTCGATAAGTCCAAAAATAAGTGCAGGACAAAGAATTCCGATTAAAATCCCCATCCAAAGGGAATCGCGTCTTAAAGTATCTATTATTCTTCCCATTTTTTCAAATCTTTAATGTGTTTATGTGCTGTCATATCAAATTGAACGGGCTGAATAGAAACATAATTATTTTGTAAAGCCCATTCGCATGTCCCCTCTGGGGATTCATCAGTATTTTTCAAATAACCAGATAACCAATAATATTTTCTACCAAAAGTATCAATATTTTCGTGCAAATCTTCATACCAATATCCCATCGTTTGTCGTGTAACTTTCATTCCCTTAATCTCTTCGGCAGGAATAGCAGGAATATTTACGTTAAGGCAAGTAAAATCAGGAAGACCATCGCGAAGTACATTTTCTATCATCTTGGAAACAACCATCTTAGCTCCTGAAAAGTCGGCATCAGCAGCATAATCTAACAACGAAAAACCGATTGCTGGTGTATTTTCAAAACTTGCTTCAATTGCGGCTGCCATTGTTCCAGAGTAAATTAGGCTTACGGAGGAGTTTGATCCATGATTGATACCCGAAAGTACAAGATCTATTTTTCGGTCGCGTAAAACCACTCTTTGGCCTAATTTTACACAATCTACAGGCGTTCCATTAGTGCGATAAATGGTAACATTGTCATATTGCTTGTATTGATTAATACGCAATGGTGTACTCATCGTAATGGCGTGGGCATTGCCAGAACGCGGTGTATCGGTAGTTATTACTATAATCTCCCCAAAAGGAGCTGCAGCTTCAATTAGAGATGCCAATCCTTTTGCTTCGTAACCATCATCATTGGTAATTAGTATAAGTGGACGTTCTTTTGACATAGTTTTATTGTTTGATAATTTTTTGCATATTGATAATTTCATCTTCTGTATTGAGTACTTTAATGAAATAAATTCCTGATTTATAATTATTTATATTAATATTGGTAGAAGTATCATTTACCCAATGAGAATCGATAAACTTACCTGCAATATCATAAATTTGAATGGTTTGCATTACTTGAGAAGATTCTATTCTTAATAAACCTGAAGTTGGATTTGGATATAGCGAAACTTCTTGATTTTCCATTTCGGTAATAGAAATAGTTTGAGAAATTACTAAATAGAAATCTTTGGAGATGGAATAACCTTCGTAGCTATAGGTAATACGCAAATGCTCTGTTGTATTTGCAGGTACATCATTCTTTACAGAAACTCTGAAATTCAATGATTTAGATTCTTCTTCTAACAAACTTTCCATACTATTCAACGGACGATTGATGGATAAATTTCGTGTTATAGATTCTAATAAAACGGAACCTGGAACTGCTGCAGCATCGCCATTATTGGCTAAAGTAAATTGCAAAATAGCGTTTTCTGCAATATCTAAACTTCCATTTTCAATTACATTTGAATTTTCATCAATCACTACCAAATCCATAATTTCTGGAACTGGAGCGTACACTCTTTGCATAAAAGTAGTGTCTTTTGTAGTTCCATTATTCCGAATTGTAAAAGTTATAGGCAGTTGATAACCGTATGGTACATTATTGGCAATTTGTAAATTAGAAATATTGATAATCTGATATTCTTCAAAAGAGTTAAGATTAAAGACTTGAGATTGAGTATTATTAGTTGTAATATAAGGGTCTGAAATCGTAACTTCAACCGAAGTTTCTGTTGCCATTTGTTGACCTATATTTTGCACAGTCAGATTTAAGTTACAGTTTTTTGCGTATGTTGGATTAATAATATTTTCTTGATTATCAGTAAAATAAACAGATTTTAGAAGAATATAGGGTTCAATATATTGTGAAAATGTAACTTGTGCTTGATAAGGGATATAATTGAACATAGTTCCTGTTACAAAAAGTGTATCTAAAGGCAATAGATTTTGAGGAATTGTCAGCGAAACCATTCCATTTTGAACAGTGGCAACGTCAAAAATGGTGTCGCCATTACTCAAGCAGAATTTTGCGCCATCAGTAGGGCAAGCAATGGCGATATTTTGTAGTCCGAACGGAATAATAGCATTATGTGAGGCTGTAAGTTGTTGAGGAATATCTGTTCTAATTTGCATTGAAGGATCCCCAAATATGAGCCAAGTACGGGTTGTTTCATCATCATAATATTGGTCAAGAATTTTGAAAAGACCTCCAAAAACAATACCTCCGAAAGTACGTCTTGCCAAATTAGGATTCATCTCTGTCAGCAAATCTATCATTTGGTCTTGGCCGCACATTGGAGGATTCCAAGCTTGGTTAATGGTTGACATTACCGTACCGGCAGCGCCTGTAAGTTGATCATCTTTTTTTGCCCACAACCAAGTTTCAGCAAAGCAAGTTTTTGAATTGTATTCACCATTTACACAAGCAGTTGAGATAATAATTGGTAACTTATTGTAATTGGTTAACTGATTTACGTGATTACTATTGAAACTAGATGTTACCCACATATTGTAGTCACCATGCCCGCAATAGTTTATAATTCCTACACCTGCGTTTACGGCTTGGGAAACCAAAGTTGCATTAGGATAACCGCTTGCGTCATTTCCACCTTGAGAACCTTCATAAAGTTCATACATATCTGTGTATGTGAAGTTTAGAAGTTGATTTTGAATATTACGGATATGTTGGAAATCATATTCGCCAGCATCGCCAGGGCCCTCTTGGCTTGCAATACCGCAGGTGGTTGTGTAATGGCTTGTTTCGCCAGTAACTTGCTCATACATCAATATTTTTGCCACTTGTGTTTCTACTTGTTCTATTGTAGAAGCAGATAGTTTAGAGAAGAAAAAATCGGGGTATTTATCACCACCTGCAACCTCAGCATAATAATTATCGGCAGCAGCCGTATACCACCCCGTATTCATAATATAAGGGGGAAATTGTGCATGATCGCCAACGGCAATAACGTACGCTAAGTTGTGATTATTGTAATAGTTAGTAATGAACGACTTAACAGCGGTTTTGGTTGTTCCTGCAACCGATAGTGGGACAATTTCTGTTGGAATACCACACTTGATTTTCCACTCTTTTAGCGGTTGCAAGGCATTAACAAAGTTATCGGGAGCTAAAATCAATAGTTCCCCCTCTTCGTCAAGAGGAGTAGCTCTATTGAGTGTATAATTTAAAAAATGTTTTTGATATACTTGATGATAAGATGAGGTGTTCTTGTGAGCAACAGAAATGTTGTTAATTTGTGGAAAGTGTACAACCAAAACCATTGAACGATAAAGTTTTAAGGTTTCAGAAACAGGATTGTAAGCGAATGGACTAACTGCAATAGAAACCCCTTTGAAATCGCGCAATTGGTAGAATTCTCCTAAAACTCCTTGATTATCTCCTAAAAAGCGATTTTCGCTATAAGCAGAACCTTTTCTGTAAGCTATGGTATTGGGATCAATATTACGATAAATTTTACCGCGAGATGGTGCCAATTTAAAATTATCAATCAAAATAAAATCTTCATCAACAACTTCAATGTCAGGAAGATTATTCTCTTCAGAAATAATAATAGAGGTAGTAGATTTTAAAAATTGTGGGTATCCTTCATTATCAATAGGATAAGCATTTCCCATAGAGATTTCGTGCATCTCTTCACCATCAACTTGTACTGAATTCAAAGAATAATCTGGAAAAGTAACCCTGATTCTCATTTCAGAAGGAGAGTTTTCTAGTAGTTCAAACTCAACGTCTTGAGAGAATGATAAAGTACTAATTATTAGGAATAAAAGAATGGCTACTATTTTTTTCATAGATTAATTTATTTACATTTACAACTTTTTAAAACAGCCTCGATAACAGTTTCTACTTGTTCATCAGTAAGCGTGTAATATACTGGAAGACTGATTTCACGGGAATAATTTTGGTATGTAATAGGATATTGAGAAATATCATAACCTCTTGATTTGTATGCAGTTAACATAGGAAGAGGAATAAAGTGTACATTTACAGATACCTCTTGTTCAAATATTTTCTGCATAATTTCATCTCTTTCTGATTCAGTAATATCTTTAATACGAAGAAGATATACGTGAAAGGAGGAGGTTTTATTTTTGTTGATATATTTTGGAATCTCGAAGCAAGGATAGCGAGAGAACGCTTCTGAATAGCGGTCAAAAATTTGTTTGCGGCGGTTTAGAATCTCTTCATATCTATCCAACTCAACGAGTCCCATTGCAGCTAGTACATCAGGCATATTGCATTTATAACCAGCGTATTCCACATCGTAGCGCCAATTCCCGATTTGTGTTTTTGCAAGTGCATCTTTACTTTGACCATGAAGTGACATTACGCACAACTTCTTATAAAGTTCTTGATTATCAAATGGTTGTGGAAGATTCAAACAGATGGCGCCTCCCTCTGCTGTCGTTAAATTTTTAACGGCGTGGAAAGAGAAGACGCTTAGGTCTGCCATTGAGCCGGCTCGTTTTCCTTTGTACCAAGCACCTATGGAGTGCGCAGAATCTGACAGAATTAAGATACGTCCCAAACGATTTTGCTCCTCTGTTTGTGGAGTAAATTGTGACTTTATTTTCTCTTCTTTTACTAATGAAATTAGTTCATCGTAATCGCAAGGAAATCCACCTATGTCAACAGGCATAATCACTTTTGTTTTCGGAGTGATAGCTTTTTTAACATTTTCGACAGCGATGTTAAAATCGGGATTTACATCTACCATAACTGGCGTGGCACCACAATGTACGACCACGTTAGCCGTTGCGCAATAGGTATATGCAGGCACAATTACTTCATCACCTGGTTGAACTCCAAACCAGCGAAGCATTAGTTCAAGACCTGCCGAGTTAGAACTGACACACAGAACGTTAGAGATACCAACAAACGAAGCCAATCTCCTTTCAAACTCCTTTGTTTTGGGTCCAGTTGTAATCCAACCTGATTGTAAAGCATCGACAACTTCAGTAATAATTTTATTGTCTATATGTGGAGGGGAAAAGGGAACTTTTACCATTAATTATCTGTTTTTCGTGATAGTTTACGTGTTTTTTTCTCTTTTGATAGCTTTGATAAATCATTAATATTCAAAGAGAAAGAAAAATAGTTAGGGGTTGCACCTGCTGCATAGTGGGCGCGAGAAAAAGCAAATTGGATATTATTAAAGTTCAACATAAAACCGTAAGAAAAACCTGCCAAAGTTTTCTTTTGTAAAATATACATCTCCCTGTTTCTATGGTGATTATAGCTTACAAAGAGAGAAAGTTGCTTAATCGGTATAATTTCAATTCCGAAAACAATATGTCGAAAAAAGTTATTCATTTCTTGAGAAAATCTGGAAGGATATTGCGGCTCGCCAGTAATTACATCATATTCCAACATTGGGTCATTTTCTCCAACATAACCCATTTTCCACTTGTATAAAGAGTGAAACGAGATGTGGTAACGAAGCGGAAGATGTTGTAATCGTTGCGAGAGAGCAAATTGTATATCAAAAGGTAATCTTTCGTAATTTCCTGGTGTAAAAGGTTTTATCTGCGAACCTAAGTTTTTCACTAATAACGACAACGAAAGGCGTTTTTCAGGGTTGTAATAGGAACCTGCGACATCGACAGCTACTCCGAAAGAGTTATAATCTTCGTAATCGGAAAGAATCAACTTTAAGTTTGCTCCAATCGACCAATTGCTGTCCAATTGTCGTCCCCAGCCCACTGTAGCTGCATAATCTCCCGCATAAAATGCTCCTAATTCCTCACCAAATTCGTTGGTATATTGAAATTTACCATAATTTAATGTTTTAAATTCAAATGCAAAACTCCCAACTTTCTCAAAAGTATGTGAATAGAGTGCAGAAGCATAAACTGCGGAGTTGAAATAGTCTATACAATTGACAGACAGGCTTGTATGGAATGTTGGGGAAATTGAAGAGGGATTATACATTATCAGTGTTGGGTCTTCATCTCTAACAGAAACAAGAGCACCGCCTAACGCTGCTAAACGTGCAGAATAGGGGGTGCTCAAGAAAGGATAAACATATTTCCCGCCTACTTGCGCTTTTGTTGTCATCAAACTGCACAATAACACAGCCAAGAAGGAGAAATGTTTAAAGTTCATCGATATAATTTTACTGTTCTACAGGAAGAGGTTGGTCAATACTTTCATTCCAAGGCAAGCCATATTTACCGATTTCAGCCATAAATGGGTCTGGGTCAAACTCTTCTACGTTGAAAACACCAGCACCTTTCCAAGTGCCTGTTAAAATCATTTTTGCGCCTAACATGGCAGGAACTCCCGTAGTATAAGAAACTGCTTGTGCACCAATTTCATTATAAGCGGCAGCGTGGTCGCAGTTGTTCCAGATGTAGTAAGTGCGTTCTTTTCCATCTTTAATACCTCTAATTTGGCAACCGATGGAGGTTTGTCCAGTGTAACCTTCTGCTAAAGAAGCGGGTTCAGGAAGAACAGCTTTCAAAAATTGCAAAGGAACAATTTCGTGTCCTTCATACACAATTGGTTTAATGCTGGTAAGTCCTACTTCTTGTAAAACATTCAAAACAGTCAAATATTTTTGACCAAAAGTCATCCAGAATCTAGCTCTTTTAATTGTTGGATAATTTTTTGTTAGAGATTCAAGTTCCTCGTGGTAAAGTAAATAGGATTCTCTTTCGCCGATATTTGGGTAGTTAATTGATTTATGGATTGACATTGGATCGATTTCTATCCATTGGCCATTTTCCCAATATTTTCCGCGTTGCGTAATCTCACGAATATTGATTTCAGGATTGAAGTTGGTAGCGAAAGCTTTTCCGTGGTCGCCAGCATTACAATCCACAATGTCTAAGTAATGAATTTCATCAAAATGATGTTTTGCTGCGTATGCGGTATAGATACTAGTAACACCTGGGTCAAAACCACAGCCTAAAAGGGCCATAATACCAGCTTCTTTAAATCTTTCTTGGTAAGCCCATTGCCATTTGTATTCAAATTTAGCCTCATCTTTCGGCTCATAATTTGCTGTATCCATATAGTGGGTTTTGGTTGCCAAACAAGCATCCATAATAGAAAGATCTTGATAAGGCAATGCCACGTTGATTACCAATTCTGGTTTATAACTATTGATAAGCGCAATCAACTCCTCTACATTGTCCGCATCTACTTGAGCGGTTTTAATTCTATTTCCGCCAACAGCTGCTGCAATTTTATCACATTTTGATTTGGTTCTACTTGCCAACATAATGTCAGTGAATACTTCTGGAACAGATGCACATTTGTGAGCTACAACAGCACCTACACCGCCTGCGCCAATAATTAAAACTTTTGCCATTTTTCTTAGATTTTATTTGTTGTTTATTGATAATTTTCTCTGCGAATTTATTAGGTGCAAAATTATATTTTTTTTTGTATGTTTGCCATTCTTTTTATTAAACCTATACATAAATATGAATCAATTACTTGCTTTTATTACTTGGAAGGTTGACCCTGTAATGTTTTCTATTGGTAATCTGGAAGTTAGATGGTATGGAGTGCTTTTAGCAACAGGATTTTATTTAGCATACCTTACCATGCAGGGTATTTTTAAAAATGAAAAAATTTCACAACCATTATTAGATAGATTGACTATTTGGACAATTGTTTGGACGATTATAGGTTTGCGATTAGGACATTTTCTTTTCTATCAACCCGAATATTTGATTGCTCATCCGTTGCAAGTTCTGTTACCTTTTGATGAAAATTGGCACTTTATCGGTTATCAAGGTTTAGCAAGTCATGGAGCAGTAATTGCGCTTATTATTTTCCTAACCTATTTTGCTATAAAACACAAAATGAACGTTTTGTGGTTAATAGATCGACTTTGTGTTGCGGTGCCCATTCCTGCGGCATTGGTGCGTTTAGGAAATCTTTGTAATCACGAAATTGTAGGAAGTATCACCGACGTTCCTTGGGCTTTTGACTTTATTTACGGCGGGCCAGGAGTTGCAGGTACTTTCCGACATCCTGCACAAGTTTATGAATCAACGGTTTATCTTCTTCTTTTTATCTTTATGTTGATTTACTACTTCAAAATTACAAAAGGAAAAATCGCTCCTGGTAGAACTACAGGCCTATTGTTGACTGTAATTTTTGTGGCTCGTTTTATTATCGAATTTTTTAAAGAGGTTCAGGTTGATAAAGAGATTGGAATGTCGCTTAATATTGGACAAAAGCTTAGTATTCCGTTTATTATCATTGGAATAGGTTTGCTCATTTATTCCTATATCAAAAGAAAAGATATTCCTCAATATGTAGAACCTGCATCAGAAACCCCGAAAAAAGATTAACTATGGAGAACCTCATCGAATTGGAAGTTTCGGACATAAAAAACTCAAATGTTCCTTCAGAAGCGTATGCGCTAATTCTTACAGAAAGAAACGGAAATCGAATGATACCGATTATTATTGGTATCAATGAGGCAAAATCTATAGTTTTAATAATCAATAATTTTGAGTCAAGAAGACCAAGTACACACGCACTATTTAATCAGTTGGTAGAGGCAACACACAATCGAGTTTCTAAGGTTGTGATTTATCATTATGAAGGGGGAATTTACTATTCATATATCATTTTGAAGAATGAATCGGGAGAAGAGATTAAGTTGGATTCTCGCACTTCTGATGCTGTAGCCATTGCCTTGTTGGCGAAAGTGCCTATCTATATTCGGAAGGAAACTTTGGAAAGTTTGATGGTTTTTCGTAAAAATCAGACAAAAAATGTGGATAATTTGCAAGAATCTGCACCAATATCACCCCAATCTCCAGAATCTGATAATTTGGAGGCCTTTGTCGATAGTAATCTGAAAGATATGTCTCTTAATGATTTACAAGATTTATTAGAGGGTGCTATAGCCAGCGAGGAGTTTGAATTAGCCAACAAAATTCACGAAGAGATTCAGAAACGAAAAGGAGAATAGTTTTTGAGCGTTACAGAAGGAGTTTGGTACCTTTTCTAGAGTGTGTAATTTCCAGCAAATATTTTTATTTGCAAAATCAATTTATTTTACGATAAATTGGGTTGAATTTTTGAACTTTTCACCTTTGATTTGTAAAAAATAGAGACCTTCTTCCAAATCTGCAACAGAAATTGACCCGAAGGAGGAGCCAGAAGTTACTTTCTGCCCTAAAACATTGAAAATAGAGTAGTTTACTTTGTTGCAAGGAAGATTTTTAAGGTAGAGAATATCAGAAACGGGATTAGGATAAATCTCTATTTGTAGTTGAGAATAATCCTGAACAACAGATGAGGTTGTTGGAATGATATTTAAAATAATTCCTTCCAACTTTGTTAAACCATAAAAGAAGTTGGGATCTGGGATATTGTACCAGCCATCAAAAGAGCCACCATAGCCGAAATTCATGTGAAATTTTCCATCTTCTTCACGATAGCCGTCAACCACCACATTGTGTCCGGCAGTTCCTTCTGGATTTTCAACTGCTAAATGGGCTGGATAACCATTTTGCAAGTTTGAAATTAATGTAGCATACATTAATGAATCGGGTTCGCGGAATAGTTGGCAGTTGGTAAATCCGAATCTCTGATAAGCCTCAAAAGCTTGATTTACAGAGAATGTGCCAGATCCTTCTGATGTGTAAACTTGTGTGCAGGCGGTTCCGCAAGCAAAGATCAAAGCGGCAGCTAATGGGTCAGGAAGTTCTTCGTGGCGCAGAAAAGAGGCGTCAACAGAATCCAACATTTCGTTCAATTTTGGAAAAGATGGAAATTGCAATGTTTCCCAATCATCGTCAATATTAAAATAGCGACCTAGGTAGTTGTGTGTATAGTCGTCGTTATCGGAAAATCGTGTTGTTTGAGTTGTTTGTAAATAGTTGAGAATCTGAGCCATTGCAACTGCAGGACAACCAGCATAACTATAGGAGTAGTCATGAATTGGGTCTTTTGGGCAAAGTGCATTGTAGGGATAATCTTGTGTCCAAAATGTGGTAATCAAACCTTCCGAGCGGAGCCAAGGAGATGGAAAACTTTGAATATCAGAAGTTTTAAGATTTTGTGCCCAACTTGTCAATGTAATGAGACAACAACAAAAAAACCATAATTTTTTCATATTTGGAGATTTTAGGGGGATTGAAAGATGTAAAAAAAAAGCAGCAAACTATTGTTTGCTGCTTAATTCTTAAGCTGTTGAGCGGAAGACGGGTCTCGAACCCGCTACCTACAGCTTGGAAGGCTGTCGCTCTACCAAATGAGCTACTTCCGCGGTTGTGGGAGGGGGAGGATTCGAACCTCCGAAGGCTTAGCCAACAGATTTACAGTCTGCCCCATTTGACCGCTCTGGTACCCTCCCTTTCGGGGAGCCGATAGACGGACTCGAACCGCCGACCGGCTGATTACAAATCAGCTGCTCTACCAACTGAGCTACATCGGCTAAAATTTCAATGTGCGTTCCTTAATTAAGGTGACCGCAAAAATAAGAATTTTTTCTATTGATGCAGTCAGTTTTCTGTTTTTTTTCAATTATTTTTTTATTAGTCTGATAATCAGTTTAATAAAATTCAATTTTAGTAGAAAAAAGAGTAAAAATCAAGTTTTTTAGTAGGGTAAAATTATTTTTTCCTTTTTTATTTAGCAGAAAAATAGAGAAAAATTGCAATTTCCGTTTTTTTATAGTACCATACTTAAACTAATACGTTTGCGTGGAATGTCAATTTCCTCCACTTTCACCATCACTTTTTGGCGTAATTTTACGACATCATTTGGGTTTGTTACATACTTATTTGCTAAGCGACTGATATGTACCAGTCCGTCCTGATGCACGCCAATATCAACAAAGCAGCCAAAATTGGTGATATTGGTAACAATTCCTGGAACTACCATTCCTATAGTTAAATCATTGATAGTATGTATGTTTTCATTAAATTCAAAGTTTTCAAACTGGGTTCTTGGGTCTCTACCAGGCTTTGCCAGCTCCTGCATAATATCTTGCAATGTGGGCATTCCTACTTTTGCAGAGATATATTTTTTGAGGTCAATCTGTTTACGGAGTTCCTCTTGTTGCATAAGGTCGGCAATATGGCAGTGTTGGTCGATAGCCATTTTTTCCACAATATGGTACGATTCTGGGTGTACAGCGCTAGAATCTAATGGATTTTGAGCGTTATGAATGCGTAAAAATCCGGCAGCTTGTTCAAAAGCTTTTTCACCAAATCGAGGCACTTTTTTGAGTTCTTCTCTGCTTTTAAAAGCTCCATTTTTGTTTCTATATTCTACAATATTTTTCGCTAATACATTTCCAACACCTGAAATGTAGGATAGCAGTTCTTTACTAGCCGTATTTAGTTCTACGCCGACAAAGTTCACGCAACTTTCCACCACTTCACCTAATTTTTTCTGTAGTTTTGTTTGGTTTACGTCGTGTTGATATTGGCCAACTCCAATCGATTTGGGGTCTATTTTCACCAATTCGGCAAGTGGGTCCATCAAGCGTCGGCCGATGGAAACAGCGCCGCGCACGGTTAGGTCGTAGTCGCCAAACTCTTCCCGCGCAACCTCTGAAGCGGAGTAAACAGAGGCACCGCTTTCGTTTACGAGAACAATCTCCACTTTCCGATCGAAAGGGATATACTTGACAAAGTGTTCGGTTTCGCGCCCCGCTGTTCCATTTCCGATAGCAATGGCTTCAATCTGATATTCGGAAACCCAACTTTTAATGGTTTCAGAGGCGTTTTTGTACTCTTGTTGCGGTGGATGTGGGTAAATAGCGGTGTGGTTGAGCAGCTTTCCTTGTTCATTTAATGCAACAACCTTACAACCTGTACGAAAACCAGGGTCGATAGCCAGAATTCTTTTCTGACCCAAAGGCGATGCCATTAGCAGTTGACGTAAGTTGGTACTGAAAACCTCAATAGCGTTATCGTCGGCTAAGGCTTTAAAGTGTTTGCGCATTTCGGTTTCCATTTGCGGCTGCAAAAGTCGCTGGTAAGCATCAGCAGTGGCTACTTTCACCTGATAAGAGCAGGTATTTCTGTCTTTGAGCGTGAATTTCTCCAACATTCGAATGGCACGTTCACTATCTGGTTTTATACTTAGCGAAAGAAATCCCTCCTCTTCGCCTCTGAGCATAGCTAAAAGTCGGTGAGAAGGTACGCGGTTTAATTTTTCTGAAGCATCGAAATAGATCTCATATTTACTGCCCGATTCTTTTTTATCTCTCTTTACCTTTGATGTGATAAATGCTTCTTTGATGAATAGATTTCGCATCGTTTCGCGAATTTGAGAATTCTCGCTAATCCATTCTGCTACAATATCGCGAGCCCCTTGCAAAACTTCGTCAAGTGTGTTGAGTCCTTTCTCTTTGTCGATGTAACTCAATGCAATTTTTTTCAAATCCACAGATGATTGGTCATAAATGACAATTGCTAAAGGTTCTAAACCTTTCTCAATGGCGATGCTGGCTTTGGTTTTTCGTTTAGGTTTAAACGGAAGGTAAAGATCTTCTAATTCAGTCAAACTATTAGCATTTTCCAACTTTTTCTTCAGTTCGGCATTCATTTTACCTTGCTCTTCAATAGAATCTATGATGGAAGCTCTTCGTTTGTCAATCTCTACCAAACGTTCTTTCATATCGCGAATTTGGGTAATCTGAACCTCGTCAAGGGTACCTGTTGCCTCTTTTCGGTAACGAGCAATGAAGGGAATAGTTGCCCCCGAATCTAATAGTTCAAGGGTGTTGCTTACTTGCTTTTCTGGTAGTCCTAAAGCTTTCGCAATGGAGCGCGCATAGTTTGTAATGGTCATAATCTGATGTTTTTAGGTACAGAGCACGTATAGGTCGTCGCGTGCATTTAAACAAAGTACGGGAAAGTTTTCCGCCTTTTGCAAAATTTCTTTCTCTTTAGGAGAAAAAAGCCAATCTATCAACGAATAATATTGCGTTAGCATAATTACGGTTAACGTGGCATCAACTTGAGGTGCAAAGCTAAGCGATGCAAGGTCTGAACAGCGGTTCTTATCCGTTAGAAGATGGTCTTTATAATTGATTTCAAGGTTGTTATATAGTTTATGAATGAAATCTAAGTTATCATGAATCTCTTTTTGAAGAAATTCATCTTTATGTTGGTTATATAAAATATGGATAGTTGCGCCGTAATAGCGACTGAAATAGCCTGCCCATAGCGCTTTTTCTTTCGTATTTTTTTCAATATCAATAGGAAGAAGAACATTCTGAAATTGGTTCTCTTTGGGCAACTCTTTTCCTACCACCAATATTGGAATTCGGGAATCTTTCATAAATTTGAGAGCTTTTTTCAGCGTAAAGGTAGCTTTTCGATGGTTCTTATCTACGCCAATTACCAACATTGAGGTATCTGCAGATTCCGCTTGATGTAAAAAATACTCCTTATTACCAATCTGTTGGTAAGGTTTAATAAAAAGAGAAGCCTTGAAAATTTCTGCCACTTTGGCACCAAAAGCTTCCGCACAAGCTCCATATTCGGTATTATCCGTTATAACTATAATTTGCGTTTTCTTTTTGGGCTCTTCCATTAGTCGTAAAGTCCTTTCACGGTAGATTTTTTTGCGATATAATTTTTCAGGTAAAAGGGTTCAAAATAAGCTACATCTTCAAACTGTTTTTGTTCAAACTTTTGCAAAGCGGGAATAATCATATTGCAGGAGGATAGGGGAGCGAAGCTGAAAATTGCATTTGGTGATTTTTGTAGCAAACTTTGGCATTTTGGCATTCCATTGCCGCAAAAAATCACGTGATTTTCTGCTAAAATATTCTGAAAACTATTTTCATCAACAACTTCAGCGCGAATCTCCTCTTTTTGCTCGAAATTAGCGGTATAAAGGGTGGTAAAAACCTCCATTCTTCGGGCGTCAATCATGGGGCAGAGCAAAGCGTTGTCCTCAGAAATCTCCTTTTGAGCACCGCGAGCAATACTTTCCAAAGTAGAGATTGCAATCAGAGGTATCTCTAATGCGTAGCACAAACCTTTAGCAGTAGAAGCTCCAATTCGGAGTCCGGTATAAGAACCAGGACCTTCGCTTAGTGCAATTGCGTCTAACTCTTGCGCTTGTAAAGTACAACTTTTCAGAACCTTTTCTGCTAATGGCAAAAGGTGTTCGGCATGCGAAAAACCATTTGCAACTTCCTCTTTTGCAATCAGTTCTGTTCCAGAAGACAAGCTAACAGAGCAGATTTCGGTGGCTGTTTCTAAGTGTAAAATCAAGGGCTTTTTTCCCATTTTTCTCTCCTTTTTTAAGTTGGCAAAAATACATTATCTTTTTGAAATTTTCCGCTATAAAGAAAGGGAAACTTTTCATAGCGATGCATAAGGAGAAAACAAGAAAATAACAATTAAAGAAGGTGTGTAGAATCTTCAAAACCGCTGATTAAATGAATTTGCATATATCAAAAATTTGTTGTACCTTTGCAGCCTAAAATAGGCAGCCTAAAATAGGCAGCGACAAAGAACATTCAACACAACAAACTGATTACAAAAAGAATATGAAGGTAGGAAACGACAAGCACAACCCTTTTTTAATTCGTGGTTTTTGCAAAGATGAGTGGTTTTGTGACAGAGAATTAGAAACTGAAAGATTATTACAAAACGCACTAAATGGCGTTGACACCACCCTAATTTCTCCACGTAAATATGGAAAAACGGGGCTGATATTCCATTTGTTTCATCAGATAGAAAAACAGCAACTGCCTATAAAGTGTATTTATGTTGATTTGCTACAAACTCGTTCAATAGATGATTTTATAAACGCATTAGCAGAGGAACTCGTTAAATTCCCCGAGCAAACATCATTTGGCAAACGAGTTTGGGACTTCTTGAAACGTCTTCGCCCAATTCTATCATACGACTCGTTAACGGGTGAGCCACAGGTATCCTTCACCTACCAAATGGCAGGTGAAGAAGAACGAAATTTACGTAACATATTAGAATTTCTCAATGGGCAACCCGAACAGATAATTCTGGCATTGGATGAATTTCAACAAGTGACCGAATATCCTGAACGAATGGAAGCGATATTGCGCTCATATATTCAAAACTTACACAATATTCATCTCATCTTTTCGGGTAGTAAGCAATCGCTTATGGCAGAAATGTTTCTTTCACCTAAACGACCACTATTCTCACAAACACAACAACTCTCATTGGACAAGATTACTGAAGACAAATATGCGTCTTTCATCAAGCGACTTTTCAACGAGGGAGGACAACAGATAGATGAAGATGTTATTCAATTTATCCTGCATTGGACACGACGCCATACCTTTTACACACAATGTGTATGCAATAGAGTTTTCTCAAAGCATTTAGAACATATTGACCTTGACTCTGTAAAAGTGGTATGTAGTGAATTACTAATTGAAAACGAAAGCAATTATATACAATACAAAGAATTGCTCACGCCTATGCAATGGCAAATGTTGGTGGCTATTGCAAAAGAGAGGGAAGTGACTCAAATTACCGCAGGAAGCTTCTTGAACAAATACAAAATTAGCGGTACGACTACAGCCCGAAGGACGGTCAACTCCTTGATTGAAAAAGAACTAATTTTGCCTATCCCACAAAAGAAGCACACCATTTATCAAATATACGATGTATTCTTTATGCATTGGCTCGCACGAGAATATTAATTCCTCACATCGTCCCAGACGAAGAACAAAACAAGAAAATAACAATTAAAGAAGGTGTGTAGAATCTTCAAAACCGTAGATTAAATGAATTTGCATATATCAAAAATTTCAGGTACTTTTGCGGCGAAAAATTGGATAATAAATTTGTGAGGAAAGGGTAAAAATGCAAGCGATAATTTTAGCAGCAGGAATGGGTAAACGTTTAGGTAATCTCACTAAATGGAATACGAAATGTATGATAGAAGTGGGTGGTGAAACGTTGATAAGTCGTTTATTAAATCAATTAGATAAACATAAATTATCGCGCATTGTTTTGGTTATTGGATATAAAGCAAAAGAGTTGAAAGACTATCTTGCTACATTAAATGTAAATACACCAATTGAATTTATCGAGAACTCGGTGTATGATCAAACTAATAATATTTATTCGCTGCAGTTAGCAAAAGATTATTTAGTAAAAGAAGATACACTTCTTTTTGAATCAGATCTTATATTAGAGGATGCTGTTATTGAAAAATTGCTCTATCATCAATATCCTGATTTGGCTCTGGTTGATAAATATGAGAGTTGGATGGATGGAACTGTGGTTACTATCGATGATGAGAATCGCATTCAACGATTTATTCCTAATAGTCGGTTTAGTTATGAAGAGATTCCATCTTATTACAAAACAGTCAATGTCTATAAATTTTCAAAACATTTTTCTTCAACAATGTATGTGCCTTTTCTTGAGGCATATTGTACTGCATTAGGTAAGAATGAATATTATGAGCAAGTACTTCGTGTAATTACGATGCTTGATAATTCTGGTATGCGAGCATTGCCATTGTCGGGCGAGCAGTGGTATGAGATTGATGATATTCAAGATTTAGATATTGCTGAGTCTATTTTTGCAGACAACCAATACGACAAATTATGTTCAAGATTTGGTGGATATTGGCGTTATCCTCACATGTTGGATTTCTGTTATTTAGTGAATCCTTATTTCCCAAATAAGCGTTTGCGCGATGAATTAGCTGCAAGTTTTCAGCGTTTGCTTACAGAGTATCCTTCTGGACAGCGTGTAAATAATTTGCTTGCTGCTAAGGATTTTGGGGTGAGTCAAAATCATATTATGGTTGGAAATGGCGCTGCCGAATTAATTAAGTTTCTTTTTGAAAATATAAAGGGTAAAGTCGGTATTGTTCGTCCAACGTTTGAGGAGTATCCTAATCGTTTGAGACTAGAACAAATTGTTACATATCAAGCTCAATGCCCTAATTTTTCTTATTCGGCAGATGATTTGATGACTTATTTTGCTGATAAAGATATAGAATCGTTATTGTTAATAAATCCAGATAATCCGACTGGTAACTATATTCCCTATGCAGATTGTTTGCGTTTAGCAGATTGGTGTCAACAGCGAAATATATTGTTTGTTCTTGACGAGAGTTTTATTGATTTTTCAGTCGAGCATCCAACTTTCTTTAAAGATGATATTCTTGAGCAATATAGCAATCTTGTTGTAATAAAAAGTATATCAAAATCATACGGAGTTCCAAGTTTGCGTTTAGGTATATTAGCAACTTCAAATGTTGATGTAATGACCGTAATTAGACGTTCTGTTTCGATTTGGAATATTAATTCTTTTGCTGAATTCTTTTTGCAGATATTGGGTAAATATGAGGCAAGTTATCAGCAAGCAATGGATGAATTCCGTGCTGAACGTGCACGTTTTGTTGATGAATTACATAAAGTTAGCTTTTTGCGAGTGTTGCCATCAGAGGCAAATTATCTATTGTGTGAAGTGAAACAACCACACACACCTCGTGAATTGGCTATACGTTTGCTTAAAGATTACGATATATTAATTAAAGATTGTACATCTAAATGTAATGCCCCATATATTCGTATTGCAGTTCGTGATACAGTTGATAATAATAGACTTATTGATGCCTTTTCTCAGTTATGAAACAAATTTCAAATGAAGATATAATAAATTTAGGTATATCACCTACAGAGTGTGTAGAATGGGTGAGAGAGGCTTTATGTTTGAAATATGAGTCGCAATTACCACCTAAAATCAGTTTGCATCCACAGGGTAATGACTTTTTTAATACTATGCCCTGTCTTTTACCTTCGTCGTATAATAGATTTGGGGTTAAGATTGTATCTCGTATAGCAGGTAATAAGCCATCTTTGCATTCTGATTTGTTATTATATGAGGCTTCTTCTGGTGATTTACTTAGTTTTATGGAAGCTGATTGGATTACTCAGATGAGAACTGGTGCAGTTGCAGCTTTGGCTATACAAACATTAAAATTATCAAATGCCAAAACTTATGCTTTTGTTGGTCTTGGCAGTACAGCTATTGCAACGATGCAATGTTTGTTGGCTATTTTGCCTGCAGATGAGGTAATAAATTGTAAATTGTTGAAATATAAAAATCAAGCAGAGCAATTTATTGCATTTTTTGAATCTTATAAAAATGTGAAATTTCACATAGTTGACTCAAATGAAGAATTAATAGCAGATTCGGATGTAGTTGTTTCGGCTGTTACGGAAATGCCTACATTATTTTGCGAAAAAGATGAGTTGTATAAGAAAGGAGTATTGCTTGTGCCTATTCATACTCGTGGATTTCAGAATTGTGATTTAACGTTTGATCATGTCTTTGCTGATGATAGGGGACATGTGGCTGGTTTTAAATATTTTAGTCAATTTAAGCAATTTAATGAATTGAGTGAAGTTTTACTCAATCAAGTTCCTGCTCGAAAATCAGATACTGAACGCATATTATCTTATAATATAGGTTTGGGTCTGCACGATGTTTATTTTGCAAATAAAATTTATGAGAGACTTTCTTGTTAAAATAGCACTTAAATTAGGCTTATATAAGCAGATAGTGGAGTATATTAATCGTGTTAAGTTTGATATACAAGCTCGACGTATGCGTAAAAATGGATTAGATATGCTTGATGCTGCTAATCGCGTGTTTGCAACGATGAATATGCGTGCTTTTCTTACGTATGGTGCTCTACTTGGAGCTTATCGCGATAAAGGTTTTATATCTTACGACCCAGATATAGATTTAGGTGTGTTGGCTTCAGAAATTCCTAGTGATTTACATGAAAAGATGGCGCAGGCTGGTTTTAAACTCTATCGTCAAGGTGTATTGGCAAATGGACAAGTTTTTGAGGAAACATACATCTATAAGAAACTACATTTAGATATTTTCTATTACTTCCAAGAGGGCAACGATTATTATAGTATTATCGCTCGTAAACATGAAACCAAAGATTGGAAAGAAGCCAATGCAACAGATGGTTTTCCATGCGACCGCAGTTATGTGCCTGTATGCGAATTTGAGAAACGAGAGTTCTTAGGTCTGCAAGTATATATGCCAAAAGACACCGATGGTTGGCTCCGAGCCATATACTCAGATTCCTACATGACACCTATCAAAAACTGGAGTGCAAAAGATTATAAAACACGTATTGTGCATTCGAATGAGCGTAGTTATAGAAAATTCTTTTGAGTTTTTTTATTTATAGCACATCTTTACTAATAAATCTCTCCATTTTTCTCCGATAACCTCCATCGAAAATTGTTTAGAACTATCAATAGCAGATAGCATCATGGCAATACGTTTTTCATCATTTAGCATTAGTTCAGAAAGAGCATTGTAGTAGGCTTTTATGTTGTTGTTAGGAATAATTTTCCCGTTTTTATTATCTTCGATGATGTCATGTATCGCATCGTATGAATCGAAGGCAAGACAACAGCATCCCATTGGCATAGCTTCCATTAACACCATAGGCCAACCTTCGTATGCTGATGTTGATACCATTATAGATGCTTTTTCGTAATAAGGTTTAGGGTCTTGTCTTCCTTCAAATGATACTCTTTAAAGTTGGTATCTTTTTGTAAGCCAATGTAAGAAAGTTTCATCTTTGCCTTCTCCTACAATTTTTAATGTCCAATCTGTTAATAAAGGATTTTGTTCTACAAGTTTCCATATTTTCAGTATAGCGGAAACTCTTTTTTGAGCTTCAACTAACCTTCCTACAAAAATTATTTCTTTGGTTTTATTTTTTAATTGATTTTTTGGTAGGAATTCCGAAAAAGATAATGGGTTTGGAATTACTTCAAATTTTTGTTCATTTTTACCATTTACTATATTCAAGTATTGGTAGATATATGTTTGAGTAAATACGACTAATTTGTCACATTCAAGATATGGTACTTCATATTTCTTTTTTATAACTTTATGAATAAATTTGGTGCTAAAAGGTTTTGTGATAGTTATTAACCATTTTTTTGATTTATCAAAAATATCTTTTGAAGAATTGATATTATATAATACTTCTTCAAGTGAACCATGAGAAAAACCTTCAGATCCTGGCATGAAATGATGACAATAAATAACTTTGATATTGTTTTTCCTTGCAATAGTACAAATGTCCTTCAAAAATCTTAACATTTGATTGGCTGCAAAATTAAATATAATAATATCAATATGGTGATTAAGTAAGAATGATTCGAAATCATGAGGAGAAAAAGAATATTTTATGTTGTAAGTTGCTTTAAATAAAGCATATCCCTGTTCACATTTTATATTGTTGTTGTAAGCATATTCAAAGAAGGAAAGGAAACAATTATCTTGGTGTACTCGGGCCCAATACTGGCTTAATTGGGTTACAACCCTGTTAACTCCTGTTGCTTGATTTGTATTTGTACAAACTGTATTTGTTATCTGTAATATATTCATTTTGGCTTTAGTATATGACAAAAAAATGAAATTTTAGTCTAATGTATTTATATTTGGCGAGTTATTAACAAATTTTATTGGTAACATTTTGTTTTATTATTGATTCTCAGTGATTTAGAATTTCCAAACTACTACATTTTAGGCTCTATGAGAATCAATCACGACCGCAAAAATAATGAATTCTCCGACATGTTAAATTCATTTTTTGGAAAAAATATCAACTTGGTCCATATCAAGTTCATATCGCTGTTGATAGTGGCTCTGTGCAAGGCTAAAGATACTCTTCCTAAAAGTGTGTAAAAATTGTTTGTGCAAATATTCTAATA
>Ga0233362_1000085_pt1 | contig 21399 bp, 13 predicted proteins | sample ElkDunMinimDraft_22_FD_180674 | JGI IMG/M metagenome (GOLD analysis project Ga0233362, IMG submission 180674) | Fecal eukaryotic communites from dung pellets of Tule Elk in California, USA - Elk Dung C1 | ecosystem: Host-associated > Mammals > Digestive system > Large intestine > Fecal | place... | reverse complement strand
CATACTTCGTGAGACATTAGCTAAAAAGGATTATGAAGTTTTCAGACTATACTATAACACTGAACATTACGAAGCGGCACAAATTGCTTGTAAAAACTTTCTAAAAAGCCATTCCTATTCAAAACATGCTGAAGATGCGATGTTTCTGTTAGTTAAGAATAATTATGAATACGCATCCAAGAGTATAGAAACAAAACAGTTAGAACGATATAGAGCTTGTACCGATGCGTTTGATGCATTCTTTGCCCAATACCCAGAATCCGCATATTTAAAAGAGGCGGAACAGATGGCAAGAATGGCAGCTAAACAGATAGAAAAATTAAAGTCAAAACAAGAATAATTACAATACAGATTAATGAAAACAACTGATTACACAAAATCAAAAATCGACCCATTTGCAACCACTCGCGATTTGCGCAAATTTGACGTTGAAACCGACAACATTTACGAAACTGTTGCCATTCTTTCCAAAAGAGCCAATCAAATTGCTGTAGAATTTAAAGAGGAATTTCACGAAAGAGCATCTGAAATTATCTCTAATTCTAACTCAATGGATGAAGTTTTTGAAAATAGAGAACAAATTGAATTAGCAAGATATTTCGAGCAACTTCCTAAGCCTGCCATCTTGGCCATTCACGAATTTGAAAATGGAGAGATTGCTTATCGTGACCCACACATGGAAGCGAAAAAATAAGAGATTGATATGAATTCTGTCCCACGCAAAAATATCGTCATTGGGATAACCGGAGGAATAGCTGCTTACAAGTCGCTATTCCTTATCCGTTTGTTTAAAGCACATAATTACAACGTTAAGGTTATAGCCACTCAGCATGCACTACAGTTTGTAACTCCTTTAACCATAGAGACGTTATCTCAAAACAAACTCTATTGCAACCTTTTTGAAGAGCACGAGATTGACGTTGAGCACATCTCATTAGCCGACTGGGCTGATGCTGCTGTTATTGCGCCAGCAACTGCCAATATCATCGGAAAATTGGCTAATGGAATTGCTGACGATGCGCTTTCGACTTTCCTCCTTGCTTTTGATAAAAAGTTGTTTGTAGCTCCTGCAATGAATCACAAGATGTACGCGCATCCCTCCGTTCGTAAGAATTTGCAAACAATACAAGAACGAGGCATTCAAATCATTGAGGCACAAAAAGGATTTTTAGCTTGCGGTTGCGAAGGGACTGGAAGAATGGAGGAACCGGAACAAATTTTCAATACCATTCATCGTACTCTCACCCAAAAACAGAATTGGGAAGGTGTAAATGTAATGGTTTCTGCAGGTCCTACTTACGAGCCTATCGATCCCGTACGTTTCATCGGAAATCACTCATCAGGATTAATGGGGTTTGCACTAGCGCAAACATTAGCAGAACAAGGGGCAAATGTAACCTTAGTGGCAGGGCCAACACAACTGGCAACCCCAAATCCATCAATTGATCGCATTGATGTAAAAACCGCTGCCGAAATGTTTGATGCTTGCATACAAAACGCTATCAACAAACAACTTGTAATTATGGCTGCGGCTGTTGCAGATTATACACCAACAACAGTAGCTCCTGAAAAAATTAAGAAAACTGAAGAAAATTGGAGCATTGCCGTAACCAAAACCAAAGATATTCTATATCATCTTGGCAAAAATAAAACACAAGGACAATGTTTAGTAGGTTTTGCTTTAGAAACTGAAAACGAATTGGAAAATGCTCAAAAAAAACTGCAAAATAAAAATGCAGATTTTATCGTTCTAAACTCGATGAAAGATAGTGGCGCTGGGTTCAACACTCCTACCAATCTTGTAACTATTCTATCGCCAAATGGTATAGTGATGAATGGTGAATTAAAGAGTAAAAAAGAGGTTGCTGCCGACATTGTGCAAACTATCTATCAGCACTTTTTTAAATCCAATAAATAGCCCTAAATTATGAAAAAACTTGTTGTACTTCTCCTATTTTTAATCACTTCATTAGGAATTTCAGCACAAGACTTCCAATGTCAACTCAGTATAAACTCCCAAAAAATTTCTAGCAGTAACAGAGAAAAATTCAACTCATTACAACAAGAACTAATCAAATTCATCAATGAAAGAAAATGGTGCCAATACAATCTAAAGATCAATGAACGAATCAATTGTGGCATTATGATTAACTTGGAAAGCCAAGCCGGAGATGTACTAACGGGTTCTATGACAATTCAACTACAACGTCCCGTATATAAGACCAATTACAAAACAGACATTTTAAACTTCCAAGATAAATCAGTTGAATTTACCTACACCGAAGGTATGCCACTAGAATATGCTGATAATGCCAATCTAAATCAACTTACTTCATTAATTGCTTTCTATTTGAATCTATTTTTAGGTATGGAATTTGACACCTTCTCGATGAATGGTGGTAGCCCTTATTTTGATAAATGTCAAAATATAATCAATCTCTGCCAAACAGATAAAGAAGTGGGGTGGAAATCTTATGAATCAGGACAAGCTAATCGATATTGGATTTTGGAAAACCTCAACAACCCGTCCTATTCAGAATTTCACGAATTTCTCTATAACTATCATCGCTTAGGTTTGGATGTTATGGCAGATTCTCCTGATGCAGGCAGAGCAGTAATCGCAGAAAGTTTACGTTTATTGCAAAATATAAACTCCCAACGTTCAGGACTTTATCTAATGCAAATCATTATTCAGAGTAAATCAACAGAGATTATCAATATTTTCAAAAATGGAACCCAAGGCGAGAAAACCCAAGTGGCTGCCATCATGAAATTACTAGACCCAGCAAACGCATCAAAGTACGACGTTCTCACCCAAAGCAAATAACGTCATGTTAGTCTCATTGCAAATCGAAAACTACGCCATTATCCGATCTTTAAAGATTGGGTTTAACGCTGGTTTTACAGCAATTACAGGCGAAACAGGTGCTGGAAAATCGATACTTCTCGGCGCTTTATCTCTGCTTTTTGGAAATCGTGCTGATACTTCTGTACTTTTCGATAATAATAAAAAATGCGTTGTTGAAGGCGAATTTTCTATTCAAGACCTAAATCTCCAAAACTTCTTTGAAATCAACGATTTAGACTATCAAAAACAAACAATAATACGGAGAGAGATCGCACCTTCAGGAAAATCTCGCGCCTTTATCAACGACACCCCCGTCAACTTAAATACACTAAAAGAGTTAACTGCACATTTGGTCGATATTCATTCACAACATAGTCATCTACTCCTTGGTGATTCTAATTTCAAAATGAAAATTGTTGATGAATATGCTCAAAATGGGAAACTTCTACAAATTTACAAAAACAATCTCAAACAATACAACCATCTTGTAACTGAAATTGAACAACTTAAAACAGAAGCTTCTCAAGCAGAACGAGAGGAAGAGTTTCTCAATTTTCAACTAAACGAATTGCAACAAGCAAATTTGCAAATTGATGAAGAAAAAAATCTTGAAAAAGAAATTGAGTTCTTAACTCACGCTGAAGAGATTAAAGGAAACCTTTTCCAAGCCTCTCAACTAATTGGAGAAAAAGAAGATAACGCATTACAGATAATCCATCAATGCAAGCAATGCTGCCGAAACATTGAGCAATTCGATAACAACTTTTCCGAATTAGCGCAACGATTAGAGACATTAGAAATTGAACTCAAGGATATTGACTACGAGTTGAATCGACATAATGAAGATATTGAATTCAACCCCAACGAGTTAGAAAATAAAAAAGAGCGCTTGAGTATAATTTATGCTTTAGAAAAAAAGCACAACGTAAATAGCATAGAAGAACTCCTTGAACGAATAACTGAATTTGAAGAAAAAACAAATAAAATTGCTGATTATCAAATAAATATAGATAAATTAGAAGAAGAAAAAATCCAACTTCAAAAGGAGTTAGAAAAGTTGGGAGATGAACTTTCTCTGAAAAGAAAACAATCCATTCCAGAAATAGAAAAAGCGCTTCAAGCCAAAATTGGTAATTTAGGAATGGAACACAATAGATTCCAGATTCAACTCACTACAAGAAAAGAATTTCGCAAAGATGGCCTCGACCAAATAGAACTTCTGTTCTCTGCGAATATCGGAGTTGCACTTGCTCCCATTGAAAAAGCAGCTTCAGGAGGAGAATTATCACGCATTATGCTATCTATCAAAAGTTTAATGACAGAAAAATCTCTTTTCCCTACTATCATTTTTGATGAAATAGATACAGGAATATCTGGAACAATGGCAGGAAAGGTTGCTACAGCAATGGACGAACTATCACAAAATCATCAACTAATTGTAATTACACACCTTCCACAAATTGCCGCAAAAGCTCAATATCAATATAAAGTTTATAAAGAAATTACTGATAATAAAACATATACAAACCTTAAGAAACTCTCATCTGAAGAGCGGGAACACGAAATTGCCTTAATGATTGGCGGCGAAAAATTGGGCAATAACACACTTTTAGCGGCAAAAGAACTTTTAGCATAGAATTTATGAAAAAACTAACCCACATATTTGTCATTTTATTAATTTTTGCACTCTCAATTCCCAATGCAAACGCACAAATGAAACGCGAACGCAATGTAAGCAAATTTGTTTATATGACCTCCGTTGGTGCATATACAGCATTTAACGATATTGAATGTGAAAATCGAACACTTGATGTAAAAACAGCATCCGTTTCTGTACAACAATTTTTAGGTTACCAGTTCAACAACCACTTCTATATGGGTTTTGTCGCTGGAATAGATGTATGGAAAAGAACCGCATTTATTCCTCTTTGCGGAAGTATTAATGTAAACTTCATCAATAGGAAATGGACTCCTACTTGGTATGCACAAGCAGGTTACGCTTTTAAATGGTATGTAGAAAGTGAACCAGAAATTCCAGATCTAGTTATTCATGCAGCTACTCCTGGAGCCTATCTGGAAACAGGATTAGGATTGACACTTAAAATCAATCAAAAAGCCTCTATACTCTTCACTTTTAATTATAAACTTCAGCAATCTAAACTTCATTACAGCGTAGAAGTACCTGGTGAGGTTGACTATTCACACTACGCAACCAACAGAAGCCAAGATGCGCTGTACCACTTTATTGGCGTAAAATTCTCCGTACTTTACTAAACAACAATGATAACAATTCACGATGAAATCCGCGCTCTGATTGAGGAGATTAATCTTCACAATCATAACTATTACGTTTTAGATGCGCCTACTATCAGCGATTACGATTTTGACCAACTACTCAATCGATTGATTGAGTTGGAAAACCAACATCCTGAGTTTCAATTTCCAGATAGTCCCACACAACGTGTTGGCGGTGAAGTTACTAAACAATTCCAAACCGTAAAACATATCTATCCAATGCAATCGTTGGGAAATACCTATTCAATGGGCGATTTGATAGAGTTTGACCGTAGAACCCGAGATGCAATTCCAGAAAGTTCCAATTTAGAGTATATTTGTGAACTAAAATATGATGGTGTTGCAATAAGCCTCATTTACGAAAATGGGATGCTTGTACGCGGAGTTACTCGCGGCGATGGCGTTCAGGGAGACGATGTAACGGCAAATGTAAAAACCATTCGTTCCATTCCCCTGAAACTATATGGAAATTATCCTGATTTTTTGGAAGTTAGAGGAGAAGTTATATTAACACACAAACAATTTGAAAAACTAAATAAGGAGCGGGAAGAGATTGGAGAACTTCCTTTTGCCAATCCACGTAACGCCGCTTCTGGAAGCCTCAAACTTCAAGATTCTGCTGAAGTCGCACGTAGAAATTTAGATTGTAGAATTTATTTCGCACTTGGAGAAAATCTCCCGTTTCAAACTCATAAACAGAGTCTTATAACATTACATGATTGGGGATTTAAAACACCTGAAGTGTTCGAATGCTTCAACACAATCCTTGACGTTGAAAAATTTATTGAAGAATGGGACAAAAAACGAAAGAAACTCACCTTTGACATTGATGGAATTGTTCTGAAAATCAATAGTTACAGCCAACAACAACAATTAGGTTCTACGGCTAAGAGTCCTCGTTGGGCTATTGCATACAAATTTAAAGCAGAGAGAGTGGCGACACCTCTTCTCTCCATTGATTATCAAGTAGGACGAACTGGCATCGTTACACCCGTAGCAAATCTAAAACCAGTACATCTTGCTGGCACCATAGTAAAACGTGCATCACTCCATAATAAGGACATCATAGAACTTTTCGACATCCACGAGGGAGATACACTGTATGTAGAAAAAGGTGGTGAAATCATTCCAAAAATTGTAGGTGTGGACATCAATCAGCGCAATATGTTTGCTCAAAAAGTGCACTTTATTGACAATTGTCCAGAATGCGGAACACCTTTAGTACGCAACAATGAAGAAGCAGGAACTTTCTGCCCTAATGAAAATCATTGCCCGCCTCAAATCAAAGGGAAATTAGAACATTTTATTTCCCGAAAAGCAATGAATATAGAATCGCTAGGTGAAGGGAAAATTGAAATTCTTTTCGATAATGGATTGGTAAATAATGTATTTGACTTCTACCAACTCTCATACGACAAACTAATTGGGCTTAGCAAACGGAACATTAACACCGATGGTTCCGAACGAATTATCAGTTTCCGAGAAAAGACAGTCGAAAACATTCTTAATGGAATTGAGCAATCGCTAAAGGTGCCTTTCGAACGCGTGCTTTTTGCTATGGGAATTCGCTACGTAGGAGAAACAACAGCTAAAAAAATTGCACGGCACTTCAAAAATATTGACGCTATCGCCAACGCTAGTCAAGAGGAACTAATGCAAGTTGATGACGTAGGCGAGCGCGTTGCCGAAAGTATTTCTCAATTCTTTAGCGGAGAAAATCGCATACTTGTAGAAAAACTCCGGAATGTGGGACTACAAATGGAAATTCAAGAAAATAATACACCTAGTTCTGAAATACTTACTGGAAAATCATTTGTCGTTAGTGGCGTCTTCACCATACCTCGCGATGAACTTAAAAATCTAATCGAAATCAATGGTGGAAAAATTCTCTCGGCAATCTCCAAAAATACAGATTTTGTGGTCGCTGGAGATAAAATGGGCCCTGAAAAACGAAAAAAGGCGGAAAAACTAAATATCCCCATTCTTAACGAAGATGACTTTTACAATATGCTGAACAACAATCTATAATAAGCAAATAACATTCTGCAATTTATTATGAAGGTGGTCTCACATTGCTTTCAAAACTTCCTCCTCATTATAATGCTAATTTTGAGTTAATATCATTCATATTGAATGAACAAACTCAAGAAAAATATGTAATGTATAAAAACTAGCATTATGAAAAAGTTACTTCTTGCCATTTTTATCCTTATCCTTTTTAAAGCCAGTTTCGGACAACGTTCTCAAACCTACAAATTTGCAGACCGTGATACTTGTTCTCTATATTTAGACATCTACTATCCAACACAGCAATCTCCAGATAGCATCTGTCTTGTGTACATATTTGGCGGAGGTTACGTCACTGGAAGCAGAAGCGACAAAAATGTAGTAACCTATTGTGATAGTTTGCGAAAATTGGGCTACACCACCATTGCTATTGATTACCGATTAGGATTGAAAGGGGTTCGCAGAATGGGGCTTAAGCAAGTAAAAGTTCTAGAAAATGCGATAAATATGGCAGCCAAGGATCTACTAGACGCCACTTTATTTCTATGTAAAAATGCAAAAAAACTCAATATTGACCCTACAAAAATAGTTACAGTAGGCAGCAGTGCCGGCGCAATCACAGCACTACAAGCTGATTACAAACTTCATAACCACGATAAAGACACGAAACTCCTTCCTGAGAATTTTAGATACGCTGGCGTTATTGCTTTCTCTGGCGCTATATTCTCCCGCAAAGGCAAAGTAAAATACCACACACAACCAGCTCCGACACTATTTTTCCATGGAACTGACGATAGATTAGTCACATACAAACAGATTAAAATCGCAAATATCGGATTTTTCGGATGTAGCAAACTTACCTCTAGATTTGATAAATTTGATTACCCCTACTTCGCCAAACATTATAAAGATTTCGGACACGAAGTTGCTGGCTTTTGTGCCAGAGAAATAGACCTTACAAATTGGTTTATAGATACTTATATACTAGAAAAACGCAAATTACAAATCAATGAATTTGTTACTGACCAAGACACGGAAACCCCTTGGTACAGCAAAATTAAACCATCGCAACTATATCGGGAGGTAAATAAAAATTAAAGGCGTTTAAAAACGCCTTTTTTATTAACGAAAATTCACTTTATTCTTCTCTACACTAATACGATAAATTCATATATTTGCAGATTGTATTCATTTATTTTTAAATGATAAATATAACTGATAATCAACATTTTACAAAATAACTCAAAATACAAATATCCTCAATTATTATAAAAAAAGAACATTACAAATAAAATTTCTAAACAACTAAAACCAACTTCAGATAAATTAAATGAAACAAACTTTTTTCCACATAATACTCTTTTTGTCTCTCCTATGCTTAGCCGGGAAAAACTCTTGGGCACAAAAAGAGCATTTTTCTGGCAAGCAATTTTTTGGTGGAAAAGAAGGATACGCAAACTATGATTACATTTATGCAAATGGGAAAAGTTCGTTAGACGGTCATTTTCAATTTACCTCATCTGATAGTTCACTTATCATTTCGGGTTCCTATACAAATGATAAAAAAGATGGAGTGTGGCGTTACATTTACAAATATGAAAAAGAGAACATTTCAGAAACTACAATCCTTACAGACTCAATAGTAGAAACTTATAATAATGCAATTGATAAAATAGTTGTTGAAAAACACACACTCGACTCTAATAACTCCATCATAGAAACCCTCATCTGCTCCTACTCAGCTCGACAACTAAGAGGAGACTATCACCACACTGTTTATGGAGAAAATCCAATTGAACAAGTCGGCATAATTTTAGATGGTTTCTTTACAGGAATCGAGAAAAAAGATAACCTAACTTATGAATTTCAAGATGGTTGGCACATTCAAACCTTGCAAGATGGCGTATGGGAAGAAATTATCCCTATTGAGTTCGTTGATTCGCTAACCAAAGAGCACTCAAAAAACCGCACTTTAAAAGAATTTTCATTCACAGATACGCTCATCAAAATTATACACGAGGAGAGACTTCTTACCTATATCTCCGATTTCTCAGGAATCCCACAAAACGTAAGACGTATTGGACCTCCTGCTCGCTATTATATGCTTCAGCTGGAAATTGCTCCCTCCTCTTCTAAAGATTCTACTGAATCTCAAACACAAAACACCAACTTTTTTATCTCTCCAGATAGAATTGAACAAGATATACAAAACTCTATCAATCAAGCAAAAAAAGATCAGGATCGTAGAGAAAAAGAAGACGAATATCGAAAAAGCCAACGTGATATAGAACAACAAGTTGCTGCGCAACAACTACAAGAACGAAAATCTGATATTGAAGAAACCGCTCGAGAGATTGAAAAACTTCATACCATTCTACAAGAAATGTGTAAAGAACGAATTAACAGAACCATTAGTAAATCATACAATGCGGTAATAACACAATGTAACATAGTAAATAAAGACACTTCTATCTCTTATCTAAACAAACTAAACGACTATCTTCAATTTCAAAAAAGCCTAATAGAGAATTACTTTGAAACTTCTAAAGTTGATAAAGTAATCAATAATAGAATCGAAATCGAACAAAATGGTGTGGGTCTCTATAAAGATGTCGCCAAATCATACAAAAAGTTGTTCAAAAAAACCAATCTTTCTCCAATTTTTAGCAACCTACAAGAATATTATAATTACATAGAAATGCTTGATTCTCTCAATGTAATCCAACAACTATATTTACAAGTAATTGAGAAGAGAAGAACTATTTCTGAATTAAATTATACGATTCTAAATAATCAAGAAGCATGTTGCAAAAAAATCAATAAAACATATAAAAGAGCATTTTCCACTTTCAATTTTACACCTCAATTTAAGACAGCTCAAGATGGAAACAAAACATTAGAAGAGTTGGACAATTTTATTGCAATTCAGAATTATGTAATTAAAGCTCAACAATATACACAAACTATTGCAACAAATGAAATAGAATTTAAAACAGCAACACGCAAATTTAGAAATATCAAATCGGCATATTTTCACATCGCAGATAGTTTCAATACAATTTACGATTTTACCCTTGTCGAAAATGCACAAGCATATACTCAACAATTGGAAGAGTTCATTCTTTATCAACAACAATTTATTTGGATTCTGAAAACCCCTACGGTGAAAGAAATCAACAAAAAATTGCGCAATATTACAGATAAAAAGAGTATTACAAATATAATCGGATTATAAATGTCAATTAAATTAGGAATCAACGGATTAGGAAGAATTGGAAAACTTGTTTTACGACTAACTCTCGCTCAAAACAATATTGAAGTGGTACACATCAATGATATGATGAATACCGAACTAATGGCTCACCTTCTAAAGTATGATAGTATTCATGGGAAACTGAACGCTTCTGTAACTTTTGATGACAATCATATTATCATCAACGACAAACCAATTCGTGTGACCAACGCCACGCAACCCACTGAAATTCCTTGGGAGGAAACAGGCACAGAATTTGTTGTTGATTCCAGTGGACGTTTTAAAACCTATTCAACTTTAGAAGGACACCTTAAGCACGGGGTAAAAAAAGTAGTACTTAGTTGCCCTCCAGATGACTATTCTATTGAAAGAGTTGTTGTTATGGGTGTAAATCAGAACACAATTCTACCATCAGATCGCATCATATCCAATGCATCCTGTACTACAAATTGTGTTGCGATAATGTTAAAAGTTCTTCTCAATGAATTTGGAATCGAGAACGCTTTTATGAATACAATCCATCCAACAACCAACAATCAGAACCTACAAGATGGTTATCATTCAGACTACCGACGCGCACGCTCAGCTATCAACAATATCATTCCAACCACTTCGAGCGCCGTTCGCAGTGTACACCGAATTTTCCCTGAACTAAAAGAAAAATTTAAAGGCTTTGCTACTCGCATCCCTATATTAGATTGCTCATACGTAGAGGTTTGCGCAATGCTCCAGAAAGAGGTAACCCGAGACGATATTATCGCCGCATTCCATAAATATAGTTCAGATCCTCAAATGTGTAACTTCTTAGAATTTACACAAGACCCTATTGTAAGCAGCGACATCACCGACAACCCGCATTCCGCAATCTTTGACGCTCTTGCAACCCAAATTCTTGGCAACCGATTTATCCAAATTCTTGGCTGGTACGATAACGAATATGGGTATTCATCCCGAACCATTGACCTTATTAACTACATTGCATAATAATGGAAGATAAAAACTTTTCAACACAAGACGACCATATCATCGAGTCCGATGCGCTAAAAGCCAACATCGAACAGATGAAAAATATCAAACCTATTATTCCTGAAGAACATCTTTGGCTAATCTCATTCTCCGAAAATCTATGGGGAATCCACAAAAAAACAGAGGAGTTCTTTAAAGAATATAACCACCCCTATTCCAACAGAAATATAATTGTCAACAATATCGTTGATATCACAAACTCCTACTTCAGAATTTATAAAGAGTTCTCTGATGAGGACCTAATTAAAACATTCAATATTCTTTTCGATATATTTGAAAAACTGCTACAAGAAAAACTAACAGATGAATTGGGTAAAAATTTGGTAACCAATTACCTAACATTCTTTTATAAAAACTATTCCCTACTCCAAAATAAAGAAACATTACTGATTAGAAGTATTGATATTTTGAGTCAGAATCTTGAGCAAAATGAATTCCGATATATCAGTAATATGGGACACTTCCGCAAAAACTTAGCTTGCGCAGTTGATAATCCATTTGTGCAAAAAAAGATTATCGCTTTTATGCGCAATCTAAATGAGAAAAACTTGCATTTCTGGGACGAAAGCACCCGTATCAACGAATGGTACGACACCCATAAAAGCCGTTTCTCAAACGATTATTCCAATGCTATTGATAAATTAGGGCGAAAATTCTTCGATGCTCAATATGAGCAACTCAAAAAAGCAGAAACTTGGGAAGATTTAGTTGCTATTACTTTCACATTTTCTGACATCGTAAACGCTCTCAAAAAAGAGATCGAAACATTTCAAACAATTCCCGAACAATTCTGCTATCTCTTCTATCTCCTTCACCTAAAAGGAACTATATATCATCGAGATTATCTGATTATTGAACTAAATAAAGTCATCAAACGATTTAGTACAGAATTAGATGAAGAGCAAGCCATACTTTCTATGGACGAACTTTTTATCCATTTCAAAGACTTTAAAGAGTCGCACGTTAACCTCATCTTAGACTCTATCCTCTCACTAGGAAAAGAGATTATTGCAACACACAATAAAAAATTAATCCATCACTTTGAAAATGAAGTTATTAAATTTGGATTTGAATCTCCAGGAATTGCATATCTGACCAACGATTGGGAGTTAAAGGTAAATCCAGCACACATCAAAAATATTCGTGTATGGCTCGAACTTATTGAATTCGACCCAGAAATGATGAACAAACTACTTTCAGCCTTGATTATCAACCTGAGAGTAGGTGGTATCTTTATCTTCGATACTGATTTCTTCCAAAAAGATGTTACCAAACTACTAAACTCCAAAATATCACCTAAATACAAACAAATCAAGCAACTTACTCGCATATTTCCTGTTTTCTTCAATGAAATTGGCGCAGAAGGTAAACTCCGAAATGTTTCTACCCAAATTGATGAATTGGTTCACCGTAACGATAAACTAATCCATTTTCTACGCAAACAGATTCACACTGAAGGAAATAACTCACACATCGACATTACCAAAGAGGTAATTCTATTCTGGAATGACCTTAAGAAAACCCGACTGGCCAAAATCGTTCCACCTAATGTTTACGAAGAGATTGACCCTCGTGGCGAATGGACTATAGGCGTACATAAAGTGCTGAATCGCCTCTATCGCGCAGGAAATTGTACACTTGAACAACTTCTTGAACTTCCTAAAGAAGAGGTGCAAAAATTGTCTGAAACAATCGAACACGATTCGCAAATCGATATCAACCGCGTTTGTCTTATCATCGAACTATACCAACTCCTCAAAGAGAAGTATATATTTGAAACCAAAGATATTAGCTCTATCATTAGAAGATATAATTTCTTTGATAATGAGGAGATTGTAAATTTTGAAAAACATCTCGAGGACGCAAATTATATTGGTGCACTGAAGCAGATTTACGGCTTCATGAAAAAACTCAACAATATTATTTTTGATGCAAAAGAGAGTCTCGGTTGGGAAAATATATACTACAAACGCCATATAGCTTTCGGAATTCCATCAATGTATGGTAGATACCAAGAACCTAAATTCGATGCCCTCGGACTCACCTTCCGCCTCGAAACAATGGCTTCTATTCTGATTAATAATATTATTAATCAGGTTAATACTGAATATTTTACACTAAATTCTCTCAACCATACTTTTGAAGTAATCCAACTTCTTAGAGATGGACTCAGTTTGGACGGAATCTATGACCAAGGTTTTGAGTCAAATATAAAAATGCTGCAATATAGCTTGACTTCTAGAAGTTTTACAATCAAGCAATATATCAATATTTTCCAATTCATGGAAAATAGTATTAAGGAGATCACTCACAAATATTTTATCCGACCTTACGAACGTCTTCTACACACTATTATTCCACTATATGCTACCGAAGAGGAACGCAACGACCCAAAACTTCTTAGCAAGCTAATTGTCCAAAAATCTGAAAACTTCTACCGCGAACTAATCTCCTCTGCATTCATAGTGCAACCTATTGACAACTTTATCGGAACTATTCTAAATAATCTAAGAAAGCAAATCAATAGCCTTTCTGACTCCGAAATCCAAAGTTTAATGTCGTACGATAGAAATTTGGTATTCAGTCCTTTATACAGAGAAACTCCTACTTTAGACAATCAAGTTTTCTTGGGTTCTAAAGCCTACTATCTGAAAAACTTATACCTAAATAAATTCCCCGTACCCCCTGGCTTTGTTATCACAACTGAGGTCTTCCGCCGAATGAATGCCATTCAAAAAATCCCATCACTTTCGGCAGAAATTGATGCTATTATCAAGGAAAATATTACCGAATTAGAGAAAATTTCTGGATTAGAGTACGGAAATCCAGAAAAGCCGCTTCTTCTTAGCGTACGCTCTGGTGCCGCTATATCTATGCCTGGCGCTATGAATACATTCCTCAACGTCGGTATGAATGATGAAATTACCGAGAACCTTAGCAAACGCGATAACTTCGCTTGGACATCATGGGACTGCTATCGTCGCTTACTGCAAACCTGGGGGATGTCTTTTGGCTTGGAAAGAAATGATTTCGACCAAATCATCTTAAATTACAAGAAAAAATATAATGTAAATCAGAAGATCGAGTTCACTCCTGCAATGATGCGTGAAATCGCTTTTGCATACAAACAACTGCTCATTGATAACAATATTGAATTTGAAAGTGACCCATTCCTACAAATTCGACAAGCAATAATCGCTGTCTTTAACTCTTGGTTTACCGACCGCGCGCAAGTCTATCGCGACCACATGCAAATCGCTAACGAGTGGGGAACCGCTGTCATTGTGCAGAAAATGATCTTCGGAAATATACATCGCGAATCGGGATCTGGCGTCCTCTTTACCCACGATCCTCAAGAGAAAGAATCTCGCATCAGCCTTACTGGTGACTTCTCTTTCCTTAGTCAAGGTGAAGATATTGTTGCTGGTCTTATCAATACTCTACCAATCAGCGAACACCAACGAATCAAATACTACCACAAATCACCATTCTCGCTCGAAAGTGCTTATCCTAAAATCTATAATAAACTAAAGGAAATTGCTAAAGATATGATTGAAAAACATAGCTTTGGACACCAAGAGATTGAGTTTACTTTTGAAACAGATAAAGCTGAAGACCTATTCGTACTTCAAACCCGAAATATGACCTTTACCAAACAAGAAAATGTGGAAGTATTTGCTACTTCTGAAGACCAAATGGTGCGAGTAGGAAGTGGTATAGGAATTGGAAATAAAGTACTTAACGGAGTAATTGTTTTTGACTTGCAAGACGTAGCAACAATGAAACGCCAAACTCCATTCAAAAATGCAGTTCTCGTTCGCCCCGATACAGTTCCCGACGACATCGAAATTATCTTCGAATGCGAAGGACTACTTACTAGTCGCGGAGGTGCAACTTCTCACGCCGCTGTTACAGCCGCTACTCTCGGTAAAACTTGCGTCGTAAACTGCGTCGATATGATTGTTTACGAAAAGAATAAAAAATGTACCATCAACGATGTACAATTTAAACTTTTCGACGAAATTGCCATTGACGGAACCAATGGTATAATATATAAAGGTAATTATCCTATCAAATTTCAAGAAATCTAACTTAATACATATTAATATGAATGATACATTGTGCAAACTGCTTATCGATAAAGGTGAATTGAAACAAAACATCTTCGCTTCCACTTTAGATGCAATGCAAATGTTTAAAGATGCAGCTAAAGAATTTGACGACCACTTTAAAAATGAGTATGCGGATGACCACGAAAAAATTAACGTGCACTTTAACAATAAAAATCAATACCTCTTTCAAATGAGATTCGCCGGTGACGTTCTCATATTCCTAATGCATACCAATATCTTTGAATTTCCTCGCGACCACGAAGTGATGAGAACCCCATACATTCGCCAAGATAAAGAAAGATCCTACTGCGGAATGATCTCTATCTTTAATTTCCTCTCCGACTCGTTAAAATATAACCGCATTAATGATATCGGTTATATGATCGGAAGAATCCTTATTAACAAAGAGCAGCATTACTTTGTTGAAGGAAAAAGAGAGCTTGCCCAAATCCTAAATAACTTCAGCGAGAACAAATTTTCTCCCGAAATTGCCAGAAAAGTTTTACATTCCGCAATCGAATATACGATAAATTTTGACCTTTTGCTTCCAAATTATGAACTCACAAAAGAGATTTCTGTCGATAATATCCTCCAAATTGAGGATCAAGGCATGACAATCAAGACAGCTAAACGCCTGGGATTCAGATTTGAACGAGACAAAAATCTATAAAAAAATTTTTTTTCGTTTTTTGGCTGCGCGTATTATAAAAACTATTACTTTTGCACTCACAAAAACGGAAACGCCGCGTTCGTCTAGCTGGCCCAGGACGCAAGGTTTTCATCCTTGAAATCAGGGGTTCGAATCCCCTACGCGGTACTCCTTAAGGCAAAACATAAAGTTTTGCCTTTTTTGTTTTTACATCACAAAAAAACATTTATTTTTATTTGGATGTTCCGGCTCTCCTCAACACCCAAAGCCCCCGCACTCGCCGTCGGGCTTTCCGCTCAAATTTCGCGCCTCTTTCTCCCTCTTCAGACCTCTTTTCAAATCCAATTTTAAAATATCAGTTCAAATTCTATCACCGACGCTCATAAACGCTTCAATCCCTAACACAAACTATTGTGCGTACATATTCCCTCAAACAATCAGCTTCACCAATTACCCAAATCGATAACCACACTTATTTATTAACATTCCATAAATACCCTTCAACCCTATACAAACAATATTTACCCTTCGATTCTCTCATACCAAAGCCTTATATGAGTTCAGATACCAATAACTTATAGCATCTTATTTTAAATTAGAATAACTCTCTCCTCCTAGCCTTTAATTCTACATTTTTACTAAAATTACACCTATTTGTATTATTTTTTTTCGTACTTTTGTAAGTTAATACAAAAAGTCTCAAGATATTAAAAATCAACAATATAACAATATAAAAAAAGGAAAGAAAATGACAGAAGGAGAAAAAATTATTCGCGTAAACATAGAAGACCAGATGAAAACCGCATATATCGACTACTCTATGTCAGTAATTGTCTCTCGCGCCCTCCCCGACGCAAGAGATGGTTTAAAACCTGTACATAGAAGAATCTTATATGCTATGTGGGATACAGGAATCCTCTCCAACAAACCTTACAAGAAATCTGCTAGCACCGTTGGTGAAGTATTAGGTAAATACCACCCACATGGTGATTCTGCCGTTTACGATGCACTGGTTCGATTGGCTCAAGCTTGGTCACTCCGCTATCCCTTCGTTGATGGTCAGGGAAACTTTGGCTCTGTTGATGGTGATAGTCCTGCAGCAATGCGTTATACCGAAGCTCGTATGCGCAAAATTGCAGAAGAGATGCTCGTTGACATCGACAAAGACACAGTGAACTTTGTCAACAACTTCGATGACTCTCTCCAAGAGCCTTCCGTTCTTCCTTCCAAAATCCCTGCACTTCTCGTTAACGGCTCCTCCGGAATTGCTGTAGGTATGGCTACAAATATGGCTCCACACAACCTAACAGAGGTTTGTAACGGAATTTGTGCCTACATCGACAATCCCGACATCACAATTCCAGAACTCATGGAGCATATACAAGCCCCAGACTTTCCGACCGGCTGTACCATTTACGGATACGAAGGCGTAAGAAATGCTTTCGAAACAGGAAGAGGTCGCGTAGTAATGCGTGGAGATGCTATCATCAACGAAAATAATGGTAAAAACACTATCACCATTGTATCTCTCCCCTATTTGGTAAATCCTTCTGAAATGATTAAGAGAACTGTCGAATTGATTCGTGAAGACAAAATCGACGGAATCTCCAATATTGAAAATCTTTCAAGCAAGAAAAATGGAACTAAAATTGTATATGAACTAAAAAAAGACGCTGTTCCTAATGTAGTTCTCAACAAACTATACCAATACACAGCCTTGCAATCTTCTTTCAGCATTAACAACGTAGCTCTCGTTAACGGACGACCTATGTCGTTAAATTTAAAAGACTTAATTTCAGAATACGTAAAACATAGACATAACGTAATTATTCGTCGTACTGAGTTCGAACTCAAAAAAGCACAAAGTCGCGCACACATCCTCGAAGGTTTCTTGAAAGCACTTGACATTATCGACGAAATTATTCACCTTATCCGTGCGAGTGCAACACCAGCAGATGCAATCACAGGATTGATGGAAAGATGGAACTTCTCCGAAATTCAAGCCCGAGAAATCGTGGATATGAGATTGCGCCAATTAACAGCTCTCGAAAAGGATAAACTCCAAAATGAGTTTGATGAATTAATGAAGAGAATTAATTATTACCAAGATGTTTTAGCTAATTACAATCTACAAATGAAGATTGTAAAAGATGAGATTATAGAAGTGCGCGAAAAATATGGTGACGAACGTCGCTCCCGTATTGAATTTTCTGCAACTGACTTCTGCATTGAAGACACAATCTCTGACGATGAAGTGGTAATTACCATATCTCACCTTGGCTATATCAAACGTACCCCTTTAACCGAATATAAGGTACAAAATCGTGGAGGAAAAGGCTCTAAAGGATCCTCATCTCGTGAAGAAGATTTCACAGAACACCTCTACACAGCAACCAACCACAACCACCTACTCTTCTTCACAGAGAAAGGTAAGTGTTTCTGGCTTAGAGTATTTGAAATTCCAGAAGGAACCAAAACTTCCAAAGGACGCGCGATTCAAAACCTTATTAATATTGAACAAGACGATAAAATCAAAGCCGTTATCAATCTTAAAACGCTATCTGACACAGACTATATTAACAACAATTATATCATTCTCTGTACCCAAAAAGGTATCATCAAGAAAACCTCTCTGGAAGCTTACTCTCGCCCACGCCAAAATGGTATCATAGCTATCAACATTCGCGAAGATGACCACCTATTAGAAGCTCACCTTACCAATGGTGAAAGCGAGATTATGATGGCTCTTAACTCTGGAAAAGCTGTCCGCTTTAATGAAAACACGGTACGTCCAATGGGAAGAAATGCATCTGGAGTTCGCGGTATTACCTTGGCAGACGAAAACGACTTCGTTGTAGGCATGATTAGCATCAACAACCTGAGAGATAATATTTTGGTCGTTTCTGAAAATGGATACGGTAAACGTTCATTACTAGAAGATTACAGAATCACAAACCGTGGTGGAAAGGGTATCAAAACTATCAGTATTAGTGAAAAAACAGGTGGTTTGATTGCACTTAAAAATGTTACCGACAATGATGACCTTATGATTATCAATCGCTCGGGAATAGCGATTCGCCTACACGTTGACCAATTACGCGTACTGAGTCGTGCAACTCAAGGCGTTAAGTTAATCAACTTAAAAGAGGGAGACATCATTGCAGCCGTTTCTCAAGTTCCACGTTCTGAAGATGAAATTGAAGGTGAAGAAGTTACAGAACAAAATTCTGAAAACACTACTAATGAATAAATTTCTTAACATAAGGAAATATGATAAAAAATAAACTTTTAACGTTGGGATTGCTTCTCCTTTTTAGTACCGTTTTTGCTCAAAAACCATCATTGACAAAAGCATATAACTATTATTATGAAAAGGATTTTGCAAATGCTAAAGAAGCAATTGACTTATGCACACAAGATGCTAAATTATCCACAAAAGCAAGCACTTGGCTCTACAAAGGCAATATCTATTTTTACATTGCTAACGAAGAGTTTGAAAAACGCAAAACCGACGAAAATTACATATTCATTTATCCTGATGCTGCTTCCGAAGCATACAAAGCTTTTCTCAAAGCCAAAGAGATTAATACTAACATTGAAGGTTCTGGAATGCTTACCCCAGATGAAGGCTTGAGCAAAATTTATCTTCTATTATTCTATACAGCTGCCGATTTTCTTAATACTAACAACTTCACCAAAGCGAAAGAGATATTAAAAGAGGCCGTTGAAAGTTACGAAATGTTCAACCCACCATTCTACCCATTAAATGGAGAACTTTACTATTACTATGCTTACACCCTCGAATCACTGAATGAACTCACCGAAGCTGAAAAGTATTACCACAAAGCAATTAATGATAGTCCTAACAACCACAACGCTTATTTTCGTCTTATTGAACTTTACAAAAAAGAGAACCAATTAGATAAAATGAAAGAGGTCTTAGAGGCTGGAAAAAAATCATTCCCAAACGAACCAGCCTTCTACATTGCTACAATTGAATACTATTTTACGAAAGGTGAAAAAGAAAAGGCTACTGAAATGTTAAAAAATATTCCTCAAGTTGCTTATCAAAATGCAGATATGTTGGGGAATATTGCCAATTTCTACATTCAAAACAAAGACTATCATCAAGCCTTGGATTTGTTAAAAAAAGCAAATAAAATCAATACCAATAATTTCGTTATACATTATAACATGGGAGTTTGCTACTACTATCTTTCCGAATCTACCTTTGTAGAACTTAACAAGTTAGAAGCAGAAGGAAAGAAAGATGAAGCAACTCCTTTACGTACAGATTACGAAAATTATCTTCACTACGCTACTATCTACTTTGAAAAAGTATTGGAAAAAGAGCCTAACGATTTAAACGTTCTTAAATCATTAAAATCAATATACGCAAGAACGCAATCACCAAAAATTGATGAAATTAACAACAGAATAAATCAAATTGAAAGTAAATAAAAAACAGCAAAATTCACAATTATGAAAAAGTCATTATTTTTAGCATTATTTATGCTAGTAAGCGCAACATTCACATTTGCACAACCATCTTGTGTCCAAGATATTTGGCAAACTCTTAACAATGAACAATACATCAAAGCTCAAAAATTGATGGAATCTTGTATGGTTGGTAACGAAGGAAGTGCTATTACTTGGTTAGTAAAAGGAAATGTCTATTTAAAACTTTATGATTATGAAAACACTCGTGCTACTGAAAATCCATCTTACAAACCACGCTTCCCATTAGCACTTGAAACCGCTAACGAAGCATTCTTCAAAGCAATGGAGATTAATCCAGACGTAAAGCCACTTTCTGGTATGGTATCACCTACTGATGGACAACTCCTTTGTGCATATCCAATTCAAGAGATGGGAAATGCTGAAAAAGAAAAAGGAAATTGGGACAAAGCTATTGAATACATTGAAAAAGCCATCAAATCATACAAAATTGATGCCAAAAGAAATAGTTTGTACATTGCATACGCATACATCGATATTGCAACTTGCTACCAAAAGAAAGGTGACGACGCTAAATATTTGGAATATATGAGAAACTCTGCAGAATTACGTCCTAACATTCCAGAACTTTACACCTCTTTGTATGACATTTACAAAGCAAAAAATGATACCGTAAACTGCTTAAGTATCTTAAAATTAGGAGAAAAAGCTGTTCCAGATTCATTGGCAGCTGACATTCAAGGTGCATACT
>Ga0233362_1000084_pt1 | contig 21442 bp, 15 predicted proteins | sample ElkDunMinimDraft_22_FD_180674 | JGI IMG/M metagenome (GOLD analysis project Ga0233362, IMG submission 180674) | Fecal eukaryotic communites from dung pellets of Tule Elk in California, USA - Elk Dung C1 | ecosystem: Host-associated > Mammals > Digestive system > Large intestine > Fecal | place... | reverse complement strand
TTCAAACACGCCAAGACGAAGCCGAGAAAAAGCTCACCCCCAGCCCCCCCTCTGCCCGCAGAGGTCTGCGGGATATCTCTGCCCTTTCCCCTCACCAACCGTCTCGACCGCACCGCCGCCGTGTAACGGTGCGCGATCCCAGCTTGGCCGCCCCTACCCAGGCACCGGGATTCCGCACACAGGAACGCCGCAGCCGCAGCACGGGACGCTTTGTCATGGGGCGCAAGCCTTCCCTCAACGTAGCGGCTACGCCGCGCGGTCGCTACGAGTCCGAAATCTATCGCCGCATCGCCCGCATCTGGTATGCTGCATGCGATGAACACCGCGGAGATGTCATCCCGGGCTCCGTCACCATCAGCCTGCGAATCGACAAACGGGGGCACCTGCGCAACATGCAGCTTCTCTCGCGGCACGGCGCGAGTGTGATTCAGCAATCCTTTACGCTGGGAGCCATTCGCCGAGCCACCCTTCCCCCCATGCCCCCCAACGTCTCCGCAGACGTTGTAGGAGACGTCATGGAACTCATCATAGAATTCAACTTCGACTAAACACCACATCACCATGATTACAACTATCACTCAATTTCTGGATGCCTGCTATCCCTTCGGCTACCCGCTTCTTGCCTGCTCCGTCATCCTGCTGGCAGCCATTTTCTACCATCTTTTCTTCACCGGCAGCAACCGTTTCCTGCGCAAGCTGGCACCCAACCTACAGCGCATGGAAGAAGGCGTGTACAGCGCAGAAAACGCCCTGCGAGAACAGTGCATGTGCGCCTCGCACCCGTTGGCAAACGATGTCCTGTTTGTCTTGCTGCATCATGAAGCCGCAGACCTCTCCCCCCGCACGGAAGCCCGCTTGCGCCTGAGAGTGGATGCAGAGCGAGCCGGCATGGCCACCATCAGCCTCATCACCAACATAGCCCCTATGCTCGGTATTCTTGGTACGGCGTGGGGGTTGGTTGATATCTTCGGTGTATTCGGTACACCGGAAGCACAACAAGGCATCGCCATGGGGATTTCCAAGGCTCTCTACACCACTATTTTCGGGCTCGCGATTGCCGTACCGGGCGTGATAGCGCAAACCTGCTTTGAGCGCGCACTGGAACGCCGTGCAGCCTACATCAACGAGTTCTTCACGCGCCTGCTTTCCTTGGTCAATAAAGCCTAATCGCACTCATGCTTATCTACACCCGCAAAGCTACTGCTCTGGGTATATCCATCGTCCCCATGCTGGATATCCTCACGATTTTGCTCATTTTCTTCATTGTGCACACGGAGTTCAAGCGCCAAGTCACCGTGCTGGATATCGCCCTGCCCCAAACCCACAACATAGCCGGAGAAAAGGGAGACAAGAACCAGATTTTGCTGGAAGTGGCAGAAGACGGCACCATCGCCTTGGATGGCAAGGTGATTACCGCTGATAAATTAACGACTGCGGTGCGTGACATCCGCAGCGAGACACCCGATGCCACGGTGCAAGTCTCTGCCGCACGTGGCGCTTCTATGGGGCGTTTCATTCAGATTATGGATATCCTGACAGCAGCCGGCTTACCCGTGGAAGAGGTCCCCGTGCGCATTGACTACCAATCCACCCCGTAAAGCACAGAAAGGGGCATCCCGATATCATCGAGATGCCCCGAAAACGGCTCTATGGCGCTAAGCATTACTTGGTCAAACCGTCGCGCTTGGCCTGATTCCAGTATGCGTACTCAGAGCGGTTAAAGTCCACATACTCAGGAGACAGGTCCGTGGTGTAGACCACATACTCATCCGCACCCATATTCAGGTTGATGAGCACCTCAAACTCGCGAGCCTGCACCCTATCACGCAAATCATCGCTGGGGGTATCAGTCTGCTCGCCCCCGCGGCAAGCGGGCAAGCCGGCAATGTCAATATCTACCTTCTCCTCGCGCACGCGGCGGCCGGAATAACCCACTGCGTGGATGATGCGACCCCAGTTCGGGTCACCACCATTCCAAGAACTCTTCACCAAGGCAGACTTGGCCACACCCTCTGCCACACGCTTGGCTTCCTGCGGGCTCGGAGCGCCCACCACTCGCACCGTTACAAACTTAGTCACGCGCTCACCATCCTGCACAATGTGGCGGGCCTGCTCCATCATCACAAAGTGAAGAGCCTCCACAAACTTGCCCCACTCGGGGTGCGCGGGGGAAAGGTTCACGCCGGAAGCGCCGTTGGCCAGCACAAGCGTGGTGTCATTGGTGCTCATATCGCCATCAATCGTGATGCGGTTGAAGGAGAGGGATATCCCCTCGCGCACAGTCGCTTCCAAATCTTCGCGAGCCACACCGGCATCGGTGCAGATGAGACAAATCATCGTGGCCATGCAAGGGGAAATCATGCCGGCACCCTTGCAGCAAGAGCCCACGCGCACGGGCTTGCCCTCAATGATCACCTCCACGGCCACTTCCTTCTCGCGAGTGTCACTCGTGATAATAGCCGAAGCTACATCGTGCCCCTTGGCGGCAGATAAATCACGGCAAAGCTCGGGAATGCGGGGTTCAATGCGCATCATGGGCATGGGCAACCCAATCACGCCGGTGGAGCATACTGCCACCTCGGCGGTTTTAAGCCCCAACTGGCGTGCCACGATGGAGCACTCCTTGCGAGCCACCGCCACACCACCGGCACCCGTACAGGCATTGGCATTGCCGCTGTTGGCAATAATGGCACGCACATTGCCACGGCGCAAGTGGCTCTGGCTCACGCGCACACAGGCTGCACGCACGCGGTTCGTGGTAAAGGTCCCGGCAGATGTTGTCGGTTCAGTAGAATACACCAAGGCCAAATCCAAACGCGTAGCAGTCGGTTTCTTGATACCGCAGCTCAGAGCATTGGCCACATAACCCTTGGCAGCCGTTACACCGCCTTCAATCATTTTATATGTACTCATGAAGATATATGCTTAATTGTACACGCCCACTTTGCCACACTTCTGCGCTGTCTTCAAGCGTTTTCTTTGATAAAGCTTCCCTAAACTTCATTTAGTAAAGCTTGAAAAAAACACCTCTGCGTGCTAAAATATGCGCATGGAGATTACGCTGGATTCACCCTTGGATATGCACCTGCACCTGCGGGATGGTGACATGCTGAAACTGACGGCCCCACTCTCGGCCGATTTTGCCGGGGCCGTCATCATGCCCAATTTGGTGCCCCCCATCACCACGCCGGACGTGCTGGTAGCATACTCCGCGCGCATCCGCGAAGCCATGGGTGATACCCCCTTCACCCGCTACATGACCCTCTTTTTCACGCCGCAAACGGAGACAACGCTACAAGCCATCCGCAACACGCCAGAGTTTTTTGGCTTCAAGCTCTATCCCGCCGGCATCACCACCAACAGCGAGGGTGGTATCACACACATGGAAGAGGCAGATAGCACCCTACGCATGATGGAAGAAATGGGCATCCCCCTGCTGGTGCATGGCGAAAGCCACGGCTTTGTCATGGATCGTGAGTCCGAGTTCCTGTCCGTCTACCGCAATCTGGCCACCCGTTACCCCAAGCTGCGCATCTGTATGGAGCATATCACCACGGCTGCAGCGCTGCAACTGCTGGATGAATTCGAAAATCTCTGTGCCACCGTCACCCTGCAACACCTCATTATCACGCTGGATGATGTAGCGGGCGGTGCTCTCAATCCGCACCTTTTCTGCAAGCCCATTGCCAAGCGCCCCGGCGATCGCGATGCCCTGCTACAAGCAGCTCTCTGCGGGCACCCTCGCCTCATGTTCGGTAGTGATTCCGCTCCCCACCCCCTGCACAAGAAAGAATGCTGCGGCTGCGCAGCCGGTGTCTTCACTGCGCCGCTGGCATTGCCGCGTTTGGCGGCGCTCTTTGCAGAGCACCAAGCCTTGGATAATCTGCCAAACTTCGTCTCCGGCAACGCCTGCCGCCTCTACGGGCTCACCCCGGCAGCCAAGCAGGTCACCCTCACGGATACGCCCATGCATGTACCCGCCAGCTACCGCAGCTTTGGCCAAGAGGTAGTCCCCATGTATGCCGGGCAAGACATTGCCTGGAGCATCAAAAAAGCCTAATATTGCCGCATCATGGAGGTAGCCCCCATCCCCGGAGCGGAGGAATTGCGCGCACTACTGGCAGAAATAGCTGCCATGCACATGCCCTATGGTATGTACGGCCCGTCCAATTACCCGCCCCAAGGCTGCCCGCTCATGGATTTGCCTACTGAATACCTCGATTGGTTCTGGCAACGCGGCTGGCCAAAAGGCAAGCTCGGCCGGCTCATGGAGCAAACGCTTCTCATCAAAAATAGTGGCTTGGATTGCCTCTTTGACACCTTTCGCGAGGCCAATGGTGGCCGCCGCAAATTCCCCCGTAGAAAATGAATAAGCTCAAATCACTCTTCCTCGCGGCCCGCCCCAAGACCCTACCTGCCGGCCTTGTTGCCGTATGGGCCGGCTGCATGATTGTCTGGAAATTCCAGCAGTTCGCCCCGGAATTCGGCATCCGGCTTGATTGGCAGCTCGCTATCTTCACCGCACTAAGCTGCATGTGCATCCAAATTGCCTGCAATTTCTTCAACGACTCGCTGGATGCCACAAACAATGCCGATACAGCCAAACGCCAAGGCCCCCGCCGCATCACAGCCAGCGGGGATATGAGCGCGCTGAGCGTCAAACTTTGGGGTTGCTTCTTCCTCGCCGCGGCGGCAGCGTTTAGCATTCCTCTCATCCTCGCGCAGGGGTGGGTAATCATAGCCATCGGCATTCCCTGCATGGTTTGTGCATACTGCTACACAGGTGGTCCCTTCCCCTTGGCCTACCACGGCTTGGGAGAGCTTTTTGTGCTGCTCTTTTTCGGGCTAGTGGCCGTGGCAGGTACTGTTTTTGTGCAGGTGGGATGGAGCGATGCACTCCTCCCCCTCTACGGTGCCGCATTTATTGTTGGCGTGCAATGCGGGTTGCTCTCCTGCCTGCTCATCGAGGTCAACAACATCCGCGACCGCAAGGAAGACGCCTCAACCGGCAAGCGTACACTCGCCGTCCGCTTGGGCGAAAAACGCGCCCGCGGCCTTGCCATGGCTTTCCTCGTAGCGCCCTATGCCACGCTCAAGCAGACGGCTTTCTTCCTCCCGGGGGTGAACTGGAATCTTTGCTGGCTCGCCGCCATTGTGCTGGGAGGCTTCATCATGCTCAAGCTTTCCCGCACCCCGGCAGATAAACGCATGAATGTCCTGCTCGGGCTTTCCTCCCTGCACATGATACTCTTTCTCACCGCCCTCACCCTTGGCTAACATCGCCGGGTAAGGAGATGATGCGGGAGAGGAGCTCTGCCAAACGGGGCGTGAGGCGTGCTGCTCCCAAGTAGTGGGCCGTGGCTTTGATGTGTGCATCCGAGCCAGCAAAGCAACTGTTGGCACGGCGCACCAACTCGGCGGCAGCACGTATTTCTGAAGGGGGCACCTCATCCCACTCGCGGTCGCCGCGCTCGCGAATGTGCACCTGCGGTTGCTCCGGGAGACGGTACACGGCCAGCTCTCCCAAGCCATCAGTCTGCCACTCGCGCAGGAGGCTACCCTCCTGCACCAAAGCTTCCAGCATGGGCGTAATACCTTGGGATACGCGGCCGCACAAAGCCGGGGTCGGGTTGGCACACAGGGCCGCACTCAGGCGGCCGAGGGTAACGGGGCCTTCGATACGCACAGCCTCCATCACATGCTTATAAAGCGAGCTTTCCGGTAGGTTGGTGGGGTCTTTCACCGTGCGGCCATAGGCACGGTATGCCACAGGCGGCGAAAGCTCTTCGCGGACTGATTCCTCCGCCCGTGTATGCGCATCCTGTTTTTCAGGCGTGTGAGACTGAATGAGATTAGGATATTGCGTACGCCGGCGGGGCCCCCGCTCCACAATTTTCCGCAATGCGGCATCCAACTGATTGGCAGAGTCTTCCGGGCGGTACCACCAATCCAGCACCCATGTGCGTACCAAATCCCATCCCAGCCCTGCTAGCACGCCATCGCGCAGCTTCAATCGGTCGCGAGTGGAGATATCGGGCTCCGTACTATCGGTAGCAATCGCAGCCAAATAATTCTCAGGCTGCTGAGGATGCACCACGGCCAACTCAATGCGCTGGTCGCTCACACCCACCCCCTTCCGGCAAATCCACCCACGGCGGGCAAGAGCATCAGCCACCACATCCCCGAACTTACCGCAGGATGAAGCCGCTGCCTGCGCAGCAGAGCTACCACTCTGACTCCATTCCAGGAAACCACGCAAATCCGCCACGCCTCGCGCAGCAGTGCGGGAAAGGTCAATCATTTCCGGGCGCAGAGAGGAGAATACATGCATACCTGCGCGGGAGCGGGTAATTGCCACATTAAGGCGTCGCTCCCCGCCCTGTTGGTTGAGCGGGCCGAAATTCATGGACACGGTCCCGGTGGCGTCGGGGCCAAAAGTGGTGGAGAAGTAGATGACCCCGCGTTCATCACCCTGCACGCTTTCCAAGTTTTTCACAAAGATCGCTTCGCTCAGGTTTTCATCGAAGAAGGGTTCCAACGCAGGGTCGGCAGCACGGGCTTCATCCAACATATCAGCAATGAGCTCCTGCTGCTGGATATTGAAGGTGACAATGCCGATACTGGTCATCTCTGTGTACACAAAGCCGGGGGATTTGAGCGTGGCAATCACATGCTCCACCACCGCCCGGGCCTCTGCCGGATTCGTGCGGGAAGAGCCTTTTTCGTATACCCCCTCCACGGCATGATATTGCAGGGCAGCATCCTGTGTAGCGGGGCTGGGGAAAGTGACTAGCAGCCCCTCGTAGTATTGCTTGTTGGAGAACGCAATCAGGTTTTCCGAGCGGGAGCGGTAATGCCAACGCAATTTCAACTGCGGCACGCCACATGCGATGCATTCATCCAGAATACTCTCCATATCTTTCTCCACGAGAGCCTCATCATCCGGGTCATCCTCTGCTTTCTGGCGGGCAAAGAAGCTGGTGGGAGGCATTTGGCGGGGATCCCCCACAATCACAGCGCTGCGCCCTCGTGCAATGGCTCCTATAGCATCCCACACCGGAATCTGGGAAGCTTCGTCAAAGATGACCACATCAAATGGCTCCCGCCCGGCCCCCAAATACTGCGAGGCGGAGAGCGGGCTCATGAGCATGCAAGGTTTGAGCAGCGGCAACAGACGTGGCATGGCATCCAACAAACGGCGCAAAGGCATGTGACCGCGCTGCTTGCTGAGCTCACGTTGCAGCACATTGAGCTCTTCCCGGTATTCGGGCTTGGACATGCGGAGCGCGCGCTCATAGAGCACAGAGCGCACATACTCCCCGGCCAACTTGAGAATCTTGTCATCTGTGGCATCAAATTCTTCCATTTTGTGCTCGTAGAATGCCGCAGAGAAGCCGGAAAGCGCGGCATCCGCCGCAATGATGTCCGAAGCACGCCGCCACGCGTGGTTGACAAGAGCTGTTTCCTGCAACTGTTCGGGGCAGCAGATTCCCTGCTCCAACCAAGTGGGCAGCTCCGCCAACCCATCGCGGCGAGCCCCGGATGCGGCATCGCGCCACAAAGCCACATCTCGCCACAATTTTCTGTTCCCCAACAGGGCATCCGCAAAACCCGCCACAGCATCAGGAGCAGCAGGCAACTGCCCCACTTGCTCCACACATTGCAGCTGCAACAAACGCGCGCGCGTTGTTTGCCACTGCTGCAAGGCCGCAGCATACCCTGCCATAGGCAAAGCGGCTGCCGCGCGCACGCTCAATACCGACTCCCAAGTTTCACGGGCCTTTCTCATGGCCAACAGGGCTGGCAAATCCCCACCGCAATCTATCTTGTCGCGGGTAAAAGCCAGCAGGCGCAAGGCCTTCTCCACCTTGCGGCTCTTCCACCAGCGCGGTAATGCCCACGAGAGCGAGGCCTCCTTCCATTGGGTATACAAGACGGGCAGCTCCGCTTCCATCTCCGCATCCTCCGGATAGGCCACCGACAATTTTTCGCAAGCCGAGGTATAGCTTTCCACCAAGGGTGCTATATCTTCGTACGCCACGGGGTTAGCCGCGCGGCACCGCCCCAAACAAGCGATGATGGTCGGCAGATTTTCCGTGCAGGAGGCCAACTCCTCCGCATGTTGCGGCGGCAATAGCCCCAGAGCTGCAAGTGCGCCTGCGCGGGCCCCTACCAAAGCCTCACTTTGTTGCACCCATTCGCGCAGAGTGTGCTCCAACACAGCATAATCCGCCTCCGTAGCGGCGGAGCTCATAGCCAAAAGCATGCAAGGCGTGCCAAACAATGACGCAACCGGAGCGGCAACTGCAGCCAAGCTGCCCGCGCACTGCTCCAGTTTGGCTGCATAATCTCGGTCCGAAGGCTCCCGCTTGACAGCAGGGATACGGGGCACCTCCGGCGCAGACAAAGCTTCGGCTATGTGGGCGCACAGAGTCTCCCCATCTTCCCGCCGGGCGTGCAACGCAGCAGGCAAGGCTTGCAAGATGCGGCGATTCTCGGCCATAGAATCAGCCTTGGCTTTCCACTCGGCCGCATCAAACTGATTCACCATATCACGAACCGCGGCAAACTGGCGTAACACATCCCCACGAGATGCCTTATTGGAATGCAACTCCAAGCAAAAATCCCCCAGTCCCACCTTGCGCAAACGGTTGTACACCACATTGAGCGCAGCGGATTTTTCGGCCACAAAGAGCACACTCTTGCCGGCGGCAAGACACTGCGCTACCATGTTGGCAATCGTTTGGCTCTTACCCGTGCCGGGTGGCCCAATCAACACAAAGCTCTTGCCCTCGGCCGCAGCCAGCACCGCCGAAAGCTGCGATGAGTCATACGACAAAGGTGTACACAATTCTGCCGGTTGCAGCTCCCTCTCCATTTCCTCTACCGTGGGGAACCCCTGCGGTCCGGGAAACGCACCGCGAGCTTTCTCGGCTATATGCCCCACAACCGCATTTTGCAGCAGAGCATCGCGGCGTTCCATCATATCCCGCCACATCAAATACTTGGCAAAGGAGAAGATTCCAAGAGAGCAGCGCTCCTCCACCTGCCAATCTTCCTGCTCTGCCGTGGCCGTGCGCACCATTTCCAAAATACGCACCATGTCAAGTCCATGCTCATCGTGCGGCAGCTCACCTTCCAGCTCCGGCAGCGTGATATCAAACTCCTGGCGAAGAAGCTCCAGCAATGTGAGGTTGATGCGGCTCTCACCCTCTGCACTCCGCAAGCGATACCCCTGCGCACTGCGGCTCAGACTCACGGGAATGAGCAGCAACGGAGCCAAGTGCGACACCTCCTTCTCTGCCGGGCGCTTCCACCGCAAAAATCCCACCGCCACAAACAAGGTATTGCAACCCATTTCCTCCAAATCACGCCGCGCATCACGGTAAAGCTTTTGTACCCGGCGGGGCACCGGCAAGCGCCCCCCGGAAAGACACAGCAACGCATGCTTGCGCAGCATGCGCTCTGCCTCATGGTGCATGATTTCACGCGCAGCCGCCTCCTCTTGCGGCAGCTCCACCTCCGCACTCAAGGCTTGCAATTCAAATGCTTTGTTATCCGCAAGAGCATCCTCAAATGCCGCAATATCCGGCAACACCAACTCTATTTGGCTGCGCTCTATGCGCGCATTGAGCATATTGTTGCGCAGGGATAAATCCAGCAAATGCCGCTGCCATACATCAAAGCGAGAAACAAGCGCCCCCGGTGCAGCGGCATCGGAGGCGGCTTGTTGTGTAGAATCAGCTGCTGTGGGGTGGGCATCAGGCATTCTCATGCCTCCATGCTACCATGCCCCACAGCGGGGTCAAGTCAGAAATCAATTCTATAACCTAAAACTCCGTTCACGGCGCTGTAGTTATTGGAAAATTCAGCCGAGCAGTCCATGAAAATAGAACCGCATTCGAAGCCCAGCGGCATCGTCATACCAATGCCAAGCTCCACACCGACCACGCCTTCCTCAGCACCGGCCACACCGGCCTTGCGGCTCACACCCGGCATGCTCACGCTCGCCTTCTGCCGGCGGCTACCTGCCGTGGCCTTGCCCAGCAAGCGCATTTCCCAAATGGCTGAGCGGTTGAGCCACTCATGGTCCACCTCAGCCTGCAAACGCGCGCCCAAACCAAAGATGACATTGTTGCGGTCTTGCTTGCCAACCTTCAGGGCGGCATCGGAGCCATGCTCGGTAAAGCCATCCATGCTACTATGGACGTAGGCCACATTGAAGACCGGCTGCCACCAGGCATTGTTCATATATTCCGGATTCACGCGGTAGGTAGTGGCAGCTTCATACATCAAGCCATAGCCAATGCCATCTGCCTTGCCTTTGGTGCTGTATGAACCGGTGCCGTAATCCACGTGGCGCTTCAACATCGTATCTGCGAAGCCCACTGTACCAATAAGCGTATGGGTCACGCAGCCCACTTCCTTGCGGGCAAAGACGCTGGCGTAGTAGGCATCCAAATCGCCGGATGCATTGCTACCGGAGCCCTTGGCTCTCAGTCTGCCGGCCATACCCGTAAATGCCGCGCCCAAGGTCATATCCTCGGAGGTCTGGGCAGAGAAACCAACCGTACCACCCAAGCTATTGAGCTTGTAGCCGGGAGCATTGCCATCGTTATCAAGATGCTGATAATCAATCTCCGCATTTGCCCACACATTATAAGTCGGGGGGAGGCAGCGCTCGCCCTTTTCATCCTGCACCAACTCACAAGGCATGCCGCCATTGAGCGTGGTTGTGCGGTTGCGGATAGCGCGCAACTGGCGTTCCATCTGGTCACGCCAGGCTGCACCCATCGCCGTCACCGCAGCACCGGAAACAGCCGTGGCAATGTTGTTCACAGCCTTGCTGTTGCCGCGCACAATATACTGATCCAGTGCATCCATTACCTTTGCCAAGTCCGGATGCTTTGCGCGGTTGTCTACTGTCTGCGGGTCAATCTGCCCGAAGGCCGCGTCCAACAAGCGCGCGCCGGCCTTGGCATTCGCTGTGCGGGCATGCCGACCAAAATAGTTGGCATCTGCAGAATCCAACACCATCACAAGATTGTTGCCTCGCTGCTCCAAGACAGCATTGTAGCCCCAATAAAGCTCTTGCGCAATCGTATCCTGCGTGAGCGTGTAAGTCCCCTCTGCCAAGTTCGTCGCGGTAGCCAAAGTATAATCACCGGAGCCGCGCACCACCTGCTCCAACTTCACATCCATGGCATTATCCACGCCGGAAAGAGAATCTGCCGTCAGAGTTGGCGTATCCCCGCGGAAAACGAGATGTCGCGTTGTCACAGCAGTGAAAGTGTCCTCACCAAGCAGACTGAGTGTATTGGCGCTGATGGTACCACCAGTCGATGTACTCTCGTTGAGCAGTAATGACTTGTTGGCGGAGATATTTCCGGCGTTGTTCAGCTTTCCCACGGTAGCATCATCCTCCAGAATCAGCGTCTTGTCAGCGGCCACCTCCAGAGCACCAAATCCCTGCAACGCAGTGATAGTGGAATCCTCGTTAATGACAAGATTCCCCGTATTTTCCACTGTTTTGCCAGACAAAGAGCCATTAAAAGTACTTGTACCTGCATTACTCAGGAAATTCACCTGCGCAGGAGCATCAGACGTGAGCATCCCCTGCACATTAACAGCACTTTGCTCCGCAATCGCATCCAAAGCGGTCCCTTCTACGGTCACTTCTGCACCTTCTGCCACGGTCAAGGTGCTTCCGTTTTGCAAAGCAACATTATTGTAACCGGCGCGTCCGCCCAATACCAACTCACCGGATGCGACATTCAACCCTACTCCGTTTGAAGCTCCGGTCGAATTCAAATTCAGAGCATATTCCCCCGTCTTGGTGATACTACCGGTACCGGCAAACACACCACTAACGGCGGCATCCGCGGTCGTATTGAACGTGTAAGCACCATCAATCGCCACCGCGCCGGCCTGAATTGCAGAGCCGATGTCCACCGTAGCATCCGGTGTTCCTGTGGTGTTACCGAAGGTCACATCATCACCATCTGCGAAAGCTGCGCTTGCGCCGCTGCTCTGCCAGATTTCGTTATCCGTGTCCGTGTTCCATACATGATTGTCGGCTGTACCATTCCAATCGAGACTAGCTGCAAAGGCCGTGTGCCCGCAGACAACAATACCTGCCAAAATGCGCCGCAGGGAGCGTGAAAGTCGAGGTTTCATATACCCCCTGTGATGCAGCCACGCCTCTCCAACATTAAAAAACGGTTGGAAATACCGCCCTCATTCGCGCTCGAACGGGACGTCTTAGTCCACATTGTAGGCAGAGAGAGTGTTGATTTCTCCCCAGGTCACGCCCATGGCTAGGCCGATGCTGTGTGCATCGTTTTACTTTCTGAGACTCCAAAGAAAGCACAAAACCGGGCATTCTTTCTACCAGCAAGTTTGAAACAGGACCAAATTATTGAAGAGAATTTGATTTCTTATTTGCAAAAGGAGAGATGCTATGCTAGAATACTGCCGTATAGCCCCGAGTCGGGAAGCCTACTCTGCATGAAAACGATTGACCGATATATCTTGCGACAGTTGATAAGTGTCACCTTTTTGGGCGTACTGTCATTAACCTTATTGATGTTGCTGGGTCAGTTGTTCAAGGAATTGCATTCCCTTTTAGTGGAGAGTGGCGCGCCGCCCAGCATTGTGATAGACTTTATATTGCAAGTGATTCCCTTCTCGCTTACCTTCTCTGTGCCGTGGGGCTTTCTGACAGCGGTATTGTTGGTATACGGTAGATTGGCAGCCGACAACGAGCTCACCTCCATGCGCATGGCAGGGCTGAGTCTGTGGCGGTTGAGCGCGCCGGCCATAGGGATGGGTATCGTGCTCTCCGGGCTTTGCTATTACATCAACATTGAGGTAGCGCCGCACGGCAAACAAGCCATGACGGAGCTGGTGCTCAAAGCAGCCATGGATAACCCGCGCAACCTGCTTAGCTCCGGGCAAGGAGCCACCAAGCTGGATAAGATTCAGCTCTATACGGAGGGCAAATCCGGGGACATCATCTACGGTGTACACATGTACCCCCTGAAGGACAGCAAAGGCATGGGGGTAGCAGATTTCCACGCCATCCACGCGCAATCTGCCACAATAGGCGAGTTTGACCTCAAAACACGTATGTTGCAGCTCACGCTGCACAAAGCTACGATTGAACACTCCGGGGATGGCGGCATCACCGACCTGCCGACGATTGAAGAGCTACCCCTGCGCATTCACATTCCCATTCGTACGCGCCGCAAGTTCAAGCCCAACCGCTTCACCAATTCGGAAATTGCCGCAGAGCTCAAGCACCTGGAGGTCACAAAGTTGGTAAACCTCAAAAGCATGGAAAAACATAAGGAAATAGCAGCTCTTGAGCCCACATTTCCCTGCGCAGACTTGCTTTGGGAGGCGGCCTACACGGATGCTCGCCGTTACTCCAAGGAAATGAACAAGAAAAACGAGCGAGCCTTCCGCACAGAAGGAGTGCAACGCGCATCCTTTGCTTGCGCATGCATCGTTTTCTCTCTTATCGGTGTACCGCTCGCCATCACGGCAAGACGCAAGGATACATCCACGGGCTTTGCTCTTGGTATCATTGTGGCAGCCGTATACTTTGTGGCGCTCGTGTTCTGCGAGCTCTCCCGCAAATCCGGTGGCATTACGCCCTACATCGTACTCTGGATTCCGAACATCCTCTGCGCTGCGTACGCCATCTGGCAACACCAAAAAGCCAAATACCGCGGCTAATTTTCAAAAATCTGCACAAAAGCAGCCGCAGTATGCCACTGACGGTGTGTTTCTTTGAGCACTTGGGCATCGCGTATGCCCAACTGTTCTTTCAAGCGCAGCCAGTGTCTGCGCCAGCCCCGCGGCAAGACAGATGCTTCCGGTACCCCCATGTAGGCAAGCTTTTTCATCCACCTTCTGGCAGGCGCCGATAAAACAGCTGCTTGAGAGCGCGGAGTTTCCTCCAAAATATCCTGCCACACCCAGCGCTTGAGTTCGTTGTAGTTCACCCCACCCAGAAGCATCAACCCCACAGCAGCGGCACACGATGCATGCTCGGCTTGCTCTATCTCGCGCAAAAGCTGCTTTACTTGGTGTAAATTTAACGATGTATGATTCGTGACAACGGGCTGATTACAGGAGTCTGCAGGCATGCATGCATCTTACGCAAAGTTTCCCTCTCGGTCATCCACCTCGTTTTTTGATACTTCTTCATCATTGATATTTCAATATTTTCGTCCAAAACCTATTTTGTTATTCGCACCACTAAAATGGTCTCTCTATCTGCTATGGTAAAAAAAACACGACACGTAGCCCAATACTTGAGCAAAGAGAGCACCAAATGATGTAGCAAGGCGAGGGAGGAGAAAGCACCCAAACCGAGTTGATGTTTCTATTGCTTAGAAAATCATTGGGACGTGTATGAAAAAAAGCAAAATTCAGTATTTGCAGCTTGCAAAAAGGGAGATAACCTGCTATATAGAGAGTCAGCTACACCGTATATTCGCATGAAATTATCTCCATTCAAGAAAAACAGGAAGGGTGGCTTCACCCTTATCGAATTGATGGTCGTGATTGCCATTCTTGCCACATTGGCAGCAGTGGGCTATGGCCCTATCATGGATCACATGAACGATGGTGACCGCCAGATGGCCAGCTCCAACCTCAAAACATTGTCGACCATCATGCAGCAGTTCAAGACGGACAATGGCAGCTACCCCTGCGATGCCACCGCTGACAAGCTGCTGGAAGCTCAGCCGGACTACAACTTCGGCGAACTGAAGGGCGACTACTCCAACGCATACTTCCGCCAGATTTACTACACCCGCTCCAACACCACGGAAAAGAACTTCTACGCAAAGGTGAACTGCGCTGGCAAGATGACCAAGGAAGCTGATGACAAGTTGGCCAATGGGCGTGCCTTGGAACGTGGTGAGAACGGTCTTTCCTATGTGATGAAGAAGGATTCGAGCGATGAGACCATCAAGGCCAGCGTAACGGCCAGCAATGCACCTCTCGCTATCTCCTCTGTATACCCGGCCGACAAGCCTTACTCCGGTGAGAAAGTGGTGTACGACCTCAACTCTTTCGGTGGCCACGTATTCGTGCTGAAGTGTGATGGCTCCGTCTCCGACATGAAGGACGATGACATTACCGAAGACGAAAACGATGACGAAAAGGGCACCATGGCCAAGGAGATTTTCCCCGAGACAAAGCGTGGCCGTGCCACTGCCGGTCAGTACATTGTCCTTTCTCCTGAGCTGTAATACAGATTACAACTGAGGCACAAAAACCGCGTTGATAGCCATCAACGCGGTTTTTCGTTTCAACAAGATCGGACGAAGATTACCCCTGCCGCAAGGCGAGGAGGCGCGTAATCACCTGCTCTATCACATTGTCCGGGCAAGAAGCACCGGCAGTAATGCCAATACGGCACTGCATGGCAGGGTGCATGAGCGCCGGCGGGAGCTGGCACACTTGCTCGCTCTTAGTCTGGAGGTTGAAGCATTGAATCTTCTCTTTGTCTATCAGGCAATCAGCGGACTTGATAAAAAACGTAGGCAGACGCAACGAGGCAATGTGTGCCAGGTGGGTCGTGTTGGAGCTGTTGTATCCCCCCACAATGAACATGGCATCGAGCGGGCTCTCCAGCAATTCGTAGAGAGCATTCTGGCGATCTTGCGTGGCACCGCAAATGGTGTCGAAAAGATGGCAACGCACGGAGTTACCATCTCGCTTTTCAACAGCTTGGCGAATCATCTGCTGAATCTTGGCCGTTTCGTCCTTGAGCATCGTGGTCTGATTCGCCACACCGACTTCCTGCAAATGCTTGTCAGGGTCGAAACCGGGAGATGAGCAATGACGGAAGCGAGCTATAAATTCGTCTCGATTCCCCCGCCCCTCGATGTAATCCGCCACGGCGCGGGCATCATCCTCGCTGAAAATAACGATGAAATGGCCCTGACCATCATCCCCTCGGGAGTGAGACGCGGTGGCGATGCTCTCTTCATGGCGCACTTTACCGTGAATGATGCTGGTGATACCTTTTTTGGCGTAATTGCGCACGCGGTGCCATACCTTGACCACATTGCCGCAAGTGGAATCCACGAGCTGCACCCCCTTGGAGTCCAAAAACTCCCGCATCGGCACGGAGACACCGAAGGCCGGCATGATGACTACATCATCCGATGTAAGCGCCGCATAGCGTTCATCGCTCAGGTTCCACGGCAAATGAAGAAGGCCCATAGCATCCAATCGGGCGTTGACCTCAGGGTTGTGAATAATCTCCCCAATGAGCCATATACGCTTATCCGGGAACAAACGGCAAGTGGCATAAGCAATTTCAATAGCACGTTTTACGCCATCACAAAAGCCGAATGCAGAAGCTAGGCTGATTTGCAATTTGCCTTGTTGGTACTCGTTGCCGGAAGCGATGATGGATTCTACCAAAGAGCTGCGGTAGCGGGCTACATCTGCCTGGACCTTTTCCATCACCTCTGGGCGGCGGACGTTGATGGGCTTGTTGCCGGTCTTCATGCGCAGAAGTATGCCACAAAAACACCCGGGAAGCAAGGAAAACTACCCGGGTGCTATGAAGGTATGGATGGGGGCGGATTAGTTGCGATCCAGCCCCAAGGCTTCGTTGGCAAGGATTTGGCAGCCACGTAAATCCATCTTTCCTGTAGGCAACACCGGAATGGCTTCCACCGGGATGATGTCTCTCGGGCTCCACAAACGTGGAATGCCCTGCTCCACCAAGTGGGTGCGAATCTCATCCAAGGCTTGCGTCAGGTGCGATTGGTGCACGCACGATAGCATCACCAAGGCTTCGCCTCGCTGGGAATCCGGCACACCTACGATGGCAATGGCCCGCCCGACGAACCCCTCCGGCACTTGCACAAAGGCATCAATCGCATTCTCCACCACTTCGTGGGGCACCATTTCGCCGCCAACCTTGGAGAAACGGGAGCGGCGCCCCCCCAAAGTAAGGAAACCGTTGAGATCTACCGTGCCCAAATCGCCGGTCTTGAACCATCCATCACGGAAGACAGTAGAGTTCAGGTCATCGCGCCCAATGTAGCCCCGGAACACGTTGGCACCGCGCAGCCAAATCATGCCCTGTTCCGAAAGCGGGAGGGGCTTGTCATCATCGTCAGGGTCGGTGAGTTTCACCGCGACACCGGGCAGGAGCTGCCCCACGGTACCGAACTTGCAACCGGGGACGTAGTACGGCTGTTCGGACGTAGACTTCACGCAATCAAGATTGACGGCGCATACAGGTGCCGTTTCGGTGAGTCCGTAGCCTTCCAAGATTTCAATGTTACACTTCGAGGCGAACTCATCTGCCACAGCTTTCTGCAGCTTTTCGGCCCCCACCACGAAGTACAATACAGATTTATACGTATCAGCATTGGCTCGGCGCAACATGCTGCGTGCAAATGTCGGCGTGGAAACGACTAGACTACACTTATATTCCTCAATCAACTCATTGAGTTTCTTGGCATCCAAGGGAGAGGGATAGGATACCATGGAGAAACCATAGAGCGGAGGAAGAATCGTTGTGACCGTGAGCCCGAAGCTATGGAAAATCGGCAGACTGCAAAGGAATCGATTCCCTACCGGTACTTTCACGCGGCTGAGCAGCTGGGTCACGTTGGCCAGCACCATACGGTGGGTAAGCGCCACGCCCTTGGGCTCCCCGGAGGAACCGGAGGTGAACAGCAACACAGCCTCATCATCACCATGCCTTGCATCTAACTTAAAGGTGCGTGAAATAACCGCCATAGGAGCAAATTTGGCAAATGCCACCCATGAGGCAATCTTGGCCATACCAATCCCCTTGAGAATCTTGTCGATATGCAAGATGGCCTCTCCCTTCGGCCAGGGGAATTGTGGCAGCTTGGACATGAAGGCACGAGCCGTGACAAAATGGCGAATGCCGCTCTGGCGGATAATGCTTTCAAAGGCCGCTTCCGATGAGGTGTAATTCACATTCACCGGTACGATGCCCGCCAAGATACAGGCGTAGTTGGCAATCACGCCGGCTTTGCCGGGCGGTAGAATAATACCCAAGCGTTCTTCCTTTACATTGTCTTTCAGATAACGAGCCAAAGCCATGGCCACACCCAGCATCTTGCCATAGGGCAAGGAGGAGCCGTCCATGCCGTCTATCAGCTCAGACTTGCTGTGGCGGCGCATGCCCTCAACCAAGAGGCGAGCAATGGATTTTTCCAAGATTGGATTACGATTGTAGGTATCTGCCGATGAATCCAACCAAGATTCCATCACGCGTTCACCGGTAAGGGGACCGGGAGCCAGCTTCGGCTGAATATTGATGCTGATGTAATCGTATGAAGAATCAGTACAAAATGCGCGCAGAAGGTCATCTCGATAAAAGCCAACATACACCGGGATGGGAGACACGTGGAGCGCAGCCAGCTGCATCATGAAGGGCATGGGTACATCAGAAATACAACCAATAATGCTATTGGGGCGCCCCGGTACGAAGATGACATCCAATCCTTCCTGCATGAGGGAGAGCAGCTTTTCACGCAGGGTTTTGCTGTTACTGTTGCGGAAGTTGAACTTGAGCACGCGGCGATTCTCAAGTTTCTTCATAATTGCCGGAGCAGGCAGCAGAACTTCCTCTACCATGTAGGCCACATTATCCGCTCCACCCAACAGCTTTTCCAGTTCATTCAGCGCATCTGCATCCACCCTATTCGGCAAATACAGAGAGGGTTGCGTGGTAATGTTTTCCTTGCCAAAAACGTGCACTTTTGCCATAACAGTGTCATTATACTGTTTCCCTAGAGTTATGTCAACCTTCCCTTTTAATTTCTTTGTGAAAAGTAATCAATCAAACAGGTGCCTACAGTACCGCAGCGGCCCTCACCGGAAAATGAGAAGAGCGCATGTACAAAAAAATCGCTCGCTGCGCGAGCTTGATTATCAGAAGGGCACATTAGTGGTCAATGAGGGGAATGCTGCATCCATTCCGGAGGGCAAGCCCATATTGACGGGGCGGGAAGAAGATACGTAGAGCACATCACTCTCGGTCTGATGCGGGGAATCATAGTGAGCTTGCGCTACAGACAAACGGTTACGAGTAAAGGATTTTGGCTCTGCGCCTCCGACACGAATGGCATCAAAACCTTGCTCTGCTGCATACTCATCTAAGGGATGTTCCATTTGGTCCACAAGTGCAGCTCCGCGGGCAACAGCCACCTTATGGGCAGCGGAATCGGGGTCGCCCTGCAAGGAGTAAAGCCCCAAGGCCAACACTCCGGCTCCCAGAGTCGACGCGCTATAGGCAAGCTTGCGTCCCCACAAGTTGGCGAGGAACTGGCGAATGTGCTCCCACAAAAGGGTTCGAGCCGGGCGGCAAACAGCTTCCCGTGCAATGCGCTCATGGAAATCATACAGGAATCGCTCCTCAAAGTTAGCTTCAGGTGTAGCCTCCTTTCGCAGAGTGGCCAATAGAGCAACTAAATCAGTCTCACTCAACGAATCGGCAGGTGTTTGGCCTGTGTGATGATCTTCCATACAGCGGGGTGGTGAATAGTTATCGAGAATAGCAGCCTCTATGTGTAGACACAGATTAACATCTTTTGTTCAAAAAAAACACAAAAAAATTCATTTTTTTTGAAAGAATTTACAAATGGGTCTTTTGCGGGCAAGTAGCTGGGGAGGCCAAATCAGCGGCATTTTCCGCCACCCACAAGCGTATAATCTGCTCACACTGTGATATTTCAGCCATGCGAGTACGGCGTGTTTCATCCGCCATGCATTCCATATCGTCGATATCGTACAGGTGAACATTCTGCAATTGAGCGCACAAGGGGTCTACATTGCGTGGCACGGAGAGGTCAATAAGGAAGAGAGGGCGGCCGGCTCGGCCCTGCATAGCTTGTTGCAACACGGGCGGGGAGACGACATAAACAGGCGATGCAGTGGAAACAATGACGATGTCGATTTGCTCCAAATAGGGTACCCATTCGGAGAAGCGAATCACCTCGCCCCCCACTTTGGCAGCAAGCTCCACCGCCCTATCATACGAACGGTTAGCAACAAAGATGTTCTGCGCACCGCGAGAGCGCAAGCTCTGAGCCGTACTGCGAGCCACTTCCCCCGCCCCGACAACCAATACGCGCGTGCCGGACAAGCCACCAAGTGTATCGCCGGCAAGCTGTACAGCTGCTGCGCCCACCGAAGTGGGGCCGGAGGTGATGTGCGTCGAGCTGCGCACTTTTTTACCAAGCGTAAACACACGTTGAAAGGTTCGGTTGGCAAGTTTTCCGGTGGTACCGGCCTCCAGCGCGGCAAAGTAGGCATCTTTTAACTGCCCGAAGATTTCAGTTTCGCCAATGACCATGGAATCCAAGCCGGAAGCAACGCGGGCCATGTGAGTCAACGCCTCCTCCCCCTCATAACGGTAAAAGCACGCATCCGGGATTTCTTCCCCCTGCCCCATAAATGATTGAAGCACGCCCTGGGCAGCCAGCTCTACACAGCTCGCCCAGAAATATACTTCTGTGCGGTTGCAGGTGGAAAGCAGCACGCATTCCTCCACGCCGGGCCGTGTATGCAGGCGAACAACACATTCGCTCAACTTTGCCTTGCTGACCGAAAAACGCTCACGTACCTCCACCGGAGCCGTCTTGTGGTTGAGGCCCAAGCATACCATCGTTGCATCTGTATTCGCAGCGCTCATGGTATTATCCTTTGCGGCAAATCTCAGCAACCGTTTCAACGAGACTGGGGATATTGTGACGCGGGGCTTCCGCAGCCGGGGTTATACCATACTCCTGCAGAGTGGCAGATGTCACGGGGCCAATGCTGACCACCTTGCAGGTTTCGGGCAAGGAAATCCCCATAGCCATGAAGTGGTGCACCGTGCTGGAGCTGGTGAAGGTGATGATATCCGCTCCCTCCGCAAGCATGCGCTCGCGGGCACCGGTCGGGTCTTCTGTCTCCGGCACGGTGTTGTAAGCAATACACTCATCGACAATGGCCTGGCGCTTCATCAATTCTTTGTAAATAACATCACGCCCCTGCTCGCCATGTACCCACAGCATGGTCACGTTGGCAACGCCGCCAAACTCATCGCCCTTGCGGTCAAACTCTGCTATCAGTTCTTCAGCTACAGCTTTCTGGGGCATCACATCCACCATCAGGCCATGTTTCTTCAACTCTGCGGCTGTGCCGGGGCCCACGGCTGCAATGCGGGCACCGCCAAGTTCGCGAATGTCCTCATAGACAGAATAAAATGCCTCAAAGAAGCGTTTCACGCCATTGGGGCTGGAAAAGATGAGCCAATCGTAATGCGGGCTATCGACCACAGCTGCCGCAAAGTCTTTGCGGTCAGTCGGCGGCACAATACGAATGGTGGGAAGCTCCATCACGTCCGCACCGAGAGATTCCAAAGAGGCGGAGAGCGCCC
>Ga0233362_1000083_pt1 | contig 21490 bp, 22 predicted proteins | sample ElkDunMinimDraft_22_FD_180674 | JGI IMG/M metagenome (GOLD analysis project Ga0233362, IMG submission 180674) | Fecal eukaryotic communites from dung pellets of Tule Elk in California, USA - Elk Dung C1 | ecosystem: Host-associated > Mammals > Digestive system > Large intestine > Fecal | place... | reverse complement strand
CCGCCCCGGCCCCTGCTGCTGAGCCTGCCCCGGCTCCTGCTGCTGAGCCCGCCCCGGCCCCTGCTGCTGAGCCTGCCCCGGCCCCCGCTGCTGAGCCTGCCCCGGCTCCTGCTGCTGAGCCCGCCCCGGCTCCTGCTGCCGAGCCCGCCCCGGCTCCCGCTGCCGAGCCCGCCCCGGCTCCCGCTGCCGAGCCCGCCCCGGCTCCGAAACCTCAATCTGACACGCTGGTGAATGCCTATCGCGGCATTGTCAAGGTAGAGGTAGCCAAGCGTATCCCGGACTATGGCACCCCGTGGAATGCGGGGCAATATGGCCGCAGTACAGGTACGGCCTTCATGGTGGCACCCGGCTTATTCATGACCAACGCGCATGTGGTGGCCAACGCGCAGCGAATCATGATATCTCCCTACGCAGAGTCTCGCCTTATCCCAGCCACGGTGAAACACGTGGCTCATGATGCAGATTTAGCGCTCTTGGCCGTGGAAGATACGGCGGCCTTTGAAAATGTGCCTTGCTTGAGTTTTAGCGACACCATGCCTCATCTGGAGGATACCGTGCGCGCCATAGGGTACCCCATTGGGGGCAAGCGTTTGTCGGTGACGCGGGGTATCATCTCCCGCATTGATACGATTGCCTACGCGCATCCCCGCAACGAGGCGCACTTGGCTGTGCAGATAGATGCCGCCATCAACCCCGGCAATAGTGGTGGCCCCGTGCTCATGGGGGATAAAGTGGTGGGTGTGGCATTCCAAGGGTTGTTGGAAGCCAATTCCACCGGCTATATGATTCCGCTTCCCGTGGTGCAGCGCTTCCTGAAAGATGTTGAGGATGGGCGCTACGACAACTACGTGGATATGGGCGCGGTATTCATGCCTCTGCGCAATGCAGCCATGCGCGCACACTACGGCTTGGCGGCAGATGATGCCGGCGCCTTGGTGGGCGAGGTCATAAGCGGTGGCACCTGTGATGGTGTGTTGCAACCCGGTGATGTTGTGCTGGCTATCAACGGCTACGCGGTTGATAGCTCGGCCATGATTAGTATGGACGGCGAGCATGTGCAGCTGGAGGAGCTGGCTGAGCGCGCCTTCTCCGGCGATACTTTGCAGTTCACCATCTTGCGCGATGGCCAAAAATTGCACCCTGTCGCCAAGTTGGCACCCCTGCCGGCCCGCAACATCATGGCGAATGTCTATGATGCTCTGCCCCGATACGTTGTGTATGCCGGTTTGGTCTTCCAGCCCCTGCAGCTCAACGTGATTCAGGCGCATCGCCTCAGTGTGACTGATTTTATGGTAGAGCTGGATGCTTTCCAGCGCAAGGGTGGCTCTGCCAAGAAAGAGGATATTGTGGTGGTGACCAAGGTCCTGAAGGATGAGGTGAATGCTCGCTTCTCTGATTTTGGTAAGCGCATTGTCAAAAGTGTGAACGGGGTCGAAGTCACCGGCTTGGCTCACCTGTACAGCCTTCTTTATCCCCAGAATGATCATGAGCAACCCGCTTACACCGTCATTGAATTTGCAGATGCCGGGCGCCCCTTGGTCATCGACAACGCGACCATCCAAGCCGCTAATGAGCGCATCTCTGCCGGCTATAATGTACCTCGTTCTGCTCGCCTCGATTAACTTTCTTTTTCCATGCACAAATATCTTATTCTTCCCGTATTAGCCTTGGTTGCATTGGTGTCTTGTGAACCCACGGAACGCACCAACCCGGAGGCTATCAAAGAAGCGGAGCGCCGCGCGGCTGCTGCCCGTGCCGCCGCAGAAGCCTTGGCGGCGGAGTCCGCCGCCAAGGCTGCCTCGGAAATACAGCCGCAAGAGGCACCTGTGCCTCTCAATTATGCCACTTCCCTGCTGGAAATACGCACCAATGCCCAGGATTTCAACCTCTTGCGCCCTTGGGAAAAAGCAGAAGCTGAGCAAAATTGCGTTTTCGGTGTGTATTTGGGCAATAATATGGTGCTGACGGTAGGGCACGCCGTGAAAGCTGCTACCTACGTGGAAATAGCTCTGCCGGATGATTCCCGCGTGGTGCCGGGTAAAGTGGTGCGCTATGATGAGGATTTGAATCTCGCCTTGCTCACGGTTGCGCATGCCGAAGATACCTCTCTTTTTGAGTCTCGTACACCTCTGCAGCCGGCTTCTCCGCTGAAATTGGGCGACAAGGCGGATGTGTGGAGTATGGTGCGCGGTTTGGTACCGGTGCAGGTGCCTCTGGTGGTAGAAAGTGGTGGTGCTCGAAATCGTATGCCCCGTCTGGTGATGAAGGTGGCGCAGCCCCTCCCGGCCGGCAGCTGGTGCGGCTTGCCCATTATTAAGGAGGGCCGCTTGGTGGCCATCAGCGAGGGGTACCAAGCTCCTACTCTCCAGCTCTCTGCCATCAATGCAGAGTTTATCAACCGCTTCCTTGCTTCCTCCGCAGAGGGCCTTGTCTCTTCCGCGCCGGTTCTTGGGGTGCATGTGGAGCTGCTGGATTCTCCCATCTTTCGCCGTTTCCTCAAGCTGGATGACAAACAGGGCGGTATGTACATCAGCAAGGTAGAGCCCGGTGGTGCTGCCGAGGGTGCCGGGTTGCGCAAGGGGGATGTCTTGCTGGCTATTGAAGATATGCCGCTCGATAATCAGGGCCGGTGCAGACACCCCTTGTACGGCCTGACGGATTCCATGTACATTACCCGTAGTTTCAAGCCTTTGGGCGAGCAATTGAACCTGACCATCAGCCGTAATGGCGAGGTGCAGCAGTTGGCCGTCCCCCTGAACCGTGATTTGCTTGAAACCGGCCTCTTCCGCGAAAATAAACCCGGGGTGCAGCCCCGCTATACTGTGTGGGGTGGCTTAGTGTTCCAACCGCTTACCAAGACCTATCTGGAGATGCTGGAGGGCAAGGCCTCCGGCTTGCCTTTGGAGCTGTTGGAGCTGAAGGACCGCAGCAAGGAGCTGCGTGATGAGGGCTACGAGGAGTTGGTGGCCCTCACGCTGGTCATCCCCACCGCTGCTACGCAGGATTATGAATCCTTGGGCTTCTGCATGGTGGAGGCTGTGAATGGTAAACGCATCCGCAATTTTGCGGAGTTTGTGGCGCTTTTGGAAGCGCCCACTCCCAATGCCCTCACGGAAATTACCATCAACAAAGCTCCCTATCGCATCTACCTGAACCGCCAGACGGTGGAGCAGTGCAACGATATGCTGCGCCGCCAAGCTATCCCCCGCCTGAAAGCCGAATAAGCAAAAAGGGAACCATGTGGCGCATGGTTCCCCAAAAAGGAAGGTCGGCCATTCGCCGGTGTCACTTAGCGTATGCCCTTGTTGAAGCGCGTCACTTCCCGGCGCGCTTCCATCATTTCAGCCTTGGCTTTCAAATCGTAGCGCTGGTCGCGGTGTGTTTTGCCGCGTCCTGTGCCGATTTCGGCCTTGACCTTGCCGTTCTTCCAGTACAAACGCAGCAAGGGCAGGGCAAAACCACGCTGCGCCATCTGGATTTCCAGCTTCAGGATTTCGCGCTTGTGCATCAGGAGACGCCGGGGGCGTTTGGCTTCGTGCTGGAACCATTTGCCGGCTGTTTCCCATGGCTGCACATCACAACCATACAGGAAAAGCTGCCCTTTTTCAACGCGGGCAAAGGCATCTGATATATTGACGCGCCCTTCGCGTATGGATTTCACCTCGGTCCCCTTCAGCTCGATACCGCATTCGTGGCGGCTCAGAATTTCGTAATCCCGCCCCGCCTTCTTGTTGCTGGCAATGAGGTTGCTTTGCTGTGTCGGCTTCTTGGCCATGGTGCTGTTAGGTTGTCGTTGCTTGCTTGATACACGACAGCCCGGGGAATTGCCTGTGGCTCCCGGGCTGCGGTTTCTTCATTGCGTACTTGCGTACGCCTCGGACTTATAAATCGGGAGTGATGGTCAACACGCTCTCTGCTTCTGCGGGTGCCTCCGGCACAGGAGCTTCTGCGAACGGGTCATTCTCCTTCTCAAGATCTTCTTCGGTCTGCTCGCGCCAGGTGATTTTGCCCTCGATGATTTCGGTCAGGGCTATGTCGCCGCAGCCCATTTCCGGTTCCGTCGGAATGTACGGGTCAGACCCGTGGTTGAGCTGTTGAACTCGCTTGGACACAATATTGACAAGCAATTGGTTATCGCCTACAATCTGTGCTGCTTTCTCGATCAGTTCTGTCTTCATGGGTGAAAAATGTGGGAATGCCCGCACCTGCGGGAACGCGCATTTTACTACGCCACTGCGCAACTTGCAAGCCTATATTTGCATATAGTATTGAAAATTCTTGCATTTGTTCCGACAATCTCTTCCTATCTGTGCTATGCCTCACGCTCCGGTATGTTTTTTGCTCCCTCTCAGGCGCTGCGCCATCGCCCCAAGGCCGGGTTGATTGGCGGGGCGGCTCACCGTCAGTTTTTTCTGAAGGTGTGGCTGTCGGAGGATGCTATCACGCAGGAGATGGAGCTAACAAGAAGCTTTTTCCGGACTAAGTCTTGTTTTGTTGTGAAGAATAGTTTGTAGTCAAGTGGGGGAGAAAAGAGGCAGCTCTGCCGATAAGAAATGATGATATGATGACGTGTGAAATGCCTCTGCAAACGGATGATTTTGTGGAGCATGCGAAGTATGAGTATAAATCTCCTGTAATATGGGTAGCGCTGGATACCATGAGTAGAAGTTCTTTGTCGCGTGATAACGAAATGGACGACAGACTTATGAGTATGTAGTTGGGTATTCAGGATGCCTTCGAACACAGGGTACAGCAAAGGGAAATTTCTACATTCGTACACGTTTTTTTGCTTGTCAAGCATGCGTTCAACAGGTAGGATATTTCTCAGACAAGGCTCTTTGCGCCCGATGCGGAGCATGGAGATTATATGCTATTTATATTAAAAGACTTAAAGATTATGGCAAATCTTAACAAAGTGATGATAATCGGCAATTTGACGGCCGATCCCGAGGTGCGAACCACTCCGCGTGGGACGAGCCTGACCGAGCTGCGCTTGGCGGTAAACCGCGTGAGCAGTGGCATGAATGAGGGCGAGCGCCGCGAGGAGACAACGTTTTTGGATGTGACGTGCTGGGGCCGCACGGGAGAGATTGCGGCTCAGTACTTGGCGAAGGGGCGTCCTGTGTTTATTGAGGGGCGCTTGCAGCAGGATACGTGGGAAGACAAGCAGACGGGGCAGCGCCGCAGCCGCATCCGCATTGTGGCGGAGAATCTGCAGTTGTTGGGTGGGCGTGAAGGTGGGGACCGCCCCGCCGGCGGTGGCTCGTACCAGCAGCGCAATTCATATAGCAACAATGGTGGCTATGGTGGCGGCAATGGCTATAGCAATGGTGGGGGATACAATAATAATGGTGGCGGCTACAATAATGGTGGCTACAACCAGCAGAGCCGCCCGCAGCAGCCGCAGCCTCCCATGCCGCAAGAGGCGGATGACGACATTCCCTTCTAATAGAGTAGGTGTGTTATTGTTTTTACCCTCCTCCGGTGTCTGCACTGCGAGGAGGGATTTTTTTTGTGCTGTGCAGGGGAGGTGGCTTGTGCAAAAAAGCAGCGGCTTTGGGCCGCTGCTTGAAAAGTGAGTTGAGGTAGAATCTCTTTTGGGGGAGAATCAGGCTTGTTCGGCGGGAGCTTCCGGCGTTTCCGGGGCATCAGGGGCGGTGTCTGCCGTATCGTTGTTTTCGGGGCGCTCGCTGGCGGCGCTCACCATGAGTTCGCGCCCCATAAAGGGCTGACCATGGAGCACTTCTGCGGCGCGGCGTGCATCGTCGAGCTGGAACATTTCGATGAAGGCGTAGCCTTTGCTCTTGTAGGTGCGCGGGTTGTAGATGATTTCTACGCTGCGTACATTGCCGAAGCCCTTGAAGAGGTCTTCCAGCTCGGATTCGGTGGCCTCGTAGGAGAGGTTGCCAACGTAGAGGCGGGCGTTGCGGGTGGGCAGGGTGGAGGTAGCGCGGCGTTTGCCTTTGGCGGCGGGGTTGCCGCCGTGGTTGTTGGTTTTGGCAACACGTACTTTTTGGGGTGCTGTGTTGCGGGGATTGCGCTTGCCATCGTTCTGCTTGCGGGTGTCTGCAGCGGCATCCTTCTTGCTAAACCCGAAGAAACGCAGGAGGCGGGTGAGCAAGGAAGGTTTTTTCTCGGGAGCGGCCTCCGGGCGCGGCATGCGGTGGCGGCGGCGGCGGTTGTGGTTGTTCTGACGGTGACGGGAGCCTTGTCCTTGCCGTCCGTGTGTGTAGTGTTCAGCCATGTTGTTGTGTGGAGTAAGTATGAGCCGAGAAGCGGTTGTGTCGAGATACTCTGACCGTCGGCTTAGGGTGGAGTGCGGGTGCAAATGCGGAATAGAAAGTGACGGATAGGTCAATTTCTATACATTGCTCATCAAATTCTAAAGTTTATCGGCGCGTTGGCAAGCTAAAACTGCGACAGTATCAAGAGAATATGCGATATTATGGGGTGATTTTCGCGTTGGTGTTCTGAATTTGGTGCGTTTGGGGTGGGGGTGGCAGGGTGCGGATGTTTTTGATTCTATAATAGGAACACGCCATACCATTGGGGTAGCCTACAAAAGAGGTGCCAAAGATGCCGGGCTTGATGAGGTTGAGGCGGTCTTTGGGTGGTGTCAGGAAGGGGTAGGGAAGCTCAAGTGTGCGTTCGCCGGCGGCTATTTTCTGATGGATGGAGTGGTGATAAGCCGCCCTGGCAGGAAGGTATGAGTAGGCTTCTGTAGCAGCCGGAATCGTGATGTGAAGTAAATAAACCAATAGGGAGAGAGCAAGGGGCAGGGTGGCTTTCCACGGCGCACGAAAGGCAAGGAAACCGGCGGTTGCGATGAGGATGAATGTTGCCGGCAGGAAACTGGCTCTGCCCGGGATGCCGGACATGAGGTAAGCCGAGGCACTTAGGAATGAGAGGAAGATACCCACGGCAGCGATGGAGTATGTGTGTTTGTGTGGATTGTGAGGTGCGGCCAAGCGGGTGATTATGATGAGAATGGCGCAGGTGATGAGAGATACAGCGCAGCAGGCGAGGAATTCGGTCATGAGCTCCGGGAAAAAGAGGGGGCGGAGGATAATGGGAAAATCTCCGAAATAGGCTTGGATGGCACCTGAGCGCAGGATGTGCAGATTTTGGGAAGAGATGCTGCATGCGAGGTCGAAAGCTTCGGCAAATGGCATATCTGCTACGTTGATGGAAAGGGCCTCGCTGGCAGAAGCAGCGCGGTGGGAATGGGCGGGCGAGCCAAAGAGCATGAATGTGCCTATGATGATGCCGAGGCACCCGGCAAATTGAGGCAGGAAGCATCTTTTTTTGATGAATTTGAGAATGCAGACGGCAATACAGCAGGGGGCGAGGATGCACGAGATGCATTCAATGGACCACCCTACGTATACACCGAGGAGGAATAAGGCGGGTACGCTCCATCTCCACTTTTTGGGGGAAAATTGCTGGTCGGGGCGGTAGAAGGAAAGGAAATAGCAGATGCCGAGGAGAGGCCAGAGGTAGTTTGTAGAGGCGGTGTAGCATCTGAAATTGCGCCAACAGGAACTTCCGTCGGGTTGGATGAGGAGTAAGGAGAGGGTAAGGATGTAAAAGGCGATACCTTGGATGCTTGCGATGCTATCACCGCTGCGCCTGATGAGGCGGAACAAGGCAAAGGGAAGGAGGACAATGAAGATGGGGGTGATAAGAAATTGCTGCCAGCGTATTTCGCCTATACCGGTAAGCCCCGGTATGATTTCTCCAAAACGGCTTACCCATCTGCAGTATTTCCATAAGGCGTGATCAATGTGTGCTTTGAAGGGAATGGCGTATGGGTGAGGGTAGAAGAAATCATCCCCGCCAATCCATGAAAGAGAAAGGATGAAAGCTAGGGACGTGTAGGAAGCAATACAAAGAATGAGGAGGATGATGCGAGCTTTCTTGTTGCTTTCCTTCTGTTGGATAGGTGCAGCCGGTATTGTGGCTACTCGGTTGTAGCGAGCGTAGAAATAAGCTAATAAAGCGCAAACAAGAACGATAAGGAGGAATTTAATCAGGAAAGCAAGCATGATGAGAGTGGAGGCGTATCAGGTGCTATTTTTGCTTTAGCCATCTGCTTATTGCATAGGTGAACGGACAGAGTGTGGAGAATGCGTGCGGCAACTTCCTCAAAAAGGAACCGGGAATGTTGGCCAGTTTCAGGCGTTCTGTCCAGCTCATTTCCCAGTATAAGGCCAGCTTGCGCAGGGCGGTGAAGCGAGCGCGGAAGAAATCCAGCAACCCTTGGCATTCGGGGTGTGTGGCTGTGTATTGTTCCAGTTCGTGCAGAATGGGTGCGTGGCTGGGGATGCCGCGATGATAGTAATGGCGCGATGCTTTTTCTTGGCGCAAGATTTGCAAGACACTTTGGCGGGTCTTGGGCGGCGCTTCGGAGGAGATGTTGTTTGCGTGGCGGCGATAGTACAAAAGGATGCCGTTGCGGATGATGACAAATTGGCCAAGCATGAGCGCACGTGAGGCAAACATGGTATCATCCAGTACGTTGCAGCAAGCCGGTAAATCCCCGAATTCCGTGAAAATGCGCCGCGATAGTGTCATCATGCATCCCCACCATTCAAAGCCACTTGGCTTGCGATTGGGGCTCAGTTGGGTTTTGTCGACAACGAGGTAGTTGAGGGAGTCATCCGGCGGGTTGGAGGCAAGGGGTGGTGTGTGCTCAAATGGGATGAGCTTGCCGGAGATGGCGGTGGCTTCGGGGTGAAGCATGATAGCCAGCGCTGTGAGGCGCGTTCTATCCGGGTGGAGGATATCATCGCCATCTACGCGCATGAGCCAATCACCGTGGGATAGGGATACAGCCACATTCATATTGACCGCCACTTTGCCGTTCACCGGGCATCGGTGGGTTATGACGCGGTGCGGGCCCCGATAGGCGGCTGCTTTTTGCTCCATGACGGCAAAGGTGTTGTCGGTGGAGCAGTCATCGCAAAATATAATTTCCAAGGGGCCGTCGTATTGTTGTGCTAGGACGGAATCGGCGCAGGCTTCCATGTACGCCGCTTGGTTGTACCCCATAACCAAGATGCTGATGAAGGGAAGTTGTTTTTTTTGCGATGCATCCATGGCGAGAGAACAAAACTCCCCTGCCGCATGGTTTCGGCAGGGGAGGAAATACGGGAGGCTCATTAGGAGAAGACACCCACGGCCTCAGCTGCGCAAGCGATCATGTAGTCGCGGTTCAGCTTGGCAATGTTGTCTACGCTGATGCCCTTCGGGCAGGCTGCTTCGCACTCGTACTGGTTGGTGCAGTTGCCGAAGCCCATGGCATCCATTTGGCGCACCATGGCGAGCACGCGCTTGTTCTTTTCCGGCTGGCCTTGGGGCAGCAGGTTGAGGTGAGCGGCCTTGGCGGAGGTGAAGAGCATGGCGGAGCTGTTCTTGCAGCTTGCCACGCAGGCACCACAGCCGATGCAGGCGGCGGCATCGAAAGCGGCATCGGCCGTTTTCTTGCGTACGGGCATGTTGTTGGCGTTGGGGGCGGAGCCGGTGCGCACGTCCACAAAACCGCCGGCGGCGATGATGTTGTCCAGCGCGGTACGGTCTACCACCAAGTCACGCAGCAGCGGGAATGCAGCGGCCCGGAAGGGTTCAATCCAGATGGTGTCGCCATCCTTGAATTGGCGCATGTGCAGCTGGCAGGTGGTCACGTGCTTGCCACCGTGGGGTACACCGTTGATGGTGAGGGAGCACATGCCGCAGATGCCTTCGCGGCAGTCGTGGTCGAAATGAATGGGCTCCTTGCCCTCGTGCACGAGACCTTCGTTGACGATGTCGAGCATCTCGAGGAAGGAGGCGTCATCCGGGATGTTGGTAGCCTTGTAGGTTTCGATGCGGCCCTGAGCCTGAGCATTCTCCTGTCTCCAGACCTTGAGTGTAAGATTGAGATTAGCCATAATGGTATGTGATAAGTTTGCTGTTGATTCGAATCTTTACTTGTAGGAACGGATAGCCAGGTGAACGTTCTCGAAGGTGAGATTTTCTTTGTGCAGAACGGGCAGTTCGCCCGGTCCCTTGTATTCCCAGCAGGCCACGTAGGCGAAGTTTTCGTCGTCGCGCTTGGCTTCACCGTCAGCCATCTGGTGTTCAAGACGGAAGTGAGCACCGCAGGATTCTTCGCGGTTGAGGGCATCGTAGCAGAGGAGGTCTGCGAAGTCGAGGAAGGCGGCTACACGCCAAGCCTTTTCGAGCTCTTGGTTCATGCCTTCGGTGGAGCCCACAACCTTGACGTTGTTCCAGAATTCCTCGCGGATGGCGGGGAGTTTGCTGATGGCGTGGAGAAGGGATTCCTTGGTGCGGCCCATGCCAACGTCTTCCCAGATGAGCTTACCGAGTTCGCGGTGAATTTCATCGGGGGTCTTGGTGCCATTCACATCCATCATCTTCTGGATGCGAGCCTTCACGGCATCCTCAGCTTCCTTAAACTCGGGAGCAGCTGTGGTGACGCTGCCGGGTTTCTGGGTGGTGAGGTAGGTGGGCAGGGTGGAGGAGATGACGAAGTAGCCATCGGAGAGGCCTTGCATGAGTGCGGAGGCACCCAAGCGGTTGGCGCCGTGGTCGGAGAAGTTGGCTTCGCCCAACACGTGCAGACCGGGGATGGAGGACATGAGGTTGTAGTCCACCCACAGGCCGCCCATGGTGTAGTGGGAGGCGGGGTAAATCATCATGGGCTGTTCGTGCGGATCCACGTCGGTGATTTCTTCGTACATTTCGAAGAGGTTGCCGTATTGGCCGTCAATCCATTCCTTGCCCATGCGCTCGATGGCATCTTTGAAGTCGAGGAATACGCCACGACCGGTAGCGGCTACGCCACGCTCGTCATCGCAGGCTTCCTTGGCTGCACGAGAGGAAATGTCGCGGGGGGCCAGGTTGCCGAAGGAGGGGTATTTGCGCTCCAAGTAGTAGTCGCGCTCGCTTTCGGCCACGTCGGAGGGTTTCATCTCGCCCTTGCGAATCTTGGCTGCTACTTCGCGGCTCTTGGGTACCCAGATGCGGCCGTCGTTGCGCAGGGATTCGGACATGAGCGTAAGCTTGCTCTGGTAGTCGCCCTTGACGGGGATGCAGGTGGGGTGAATTTGGGTGAAGCAGGGGTTGGCAAAGTAGGCACCCTTCTTCCAGCAGGCGCAGGCAGCGCCCACGTTGCAGCCCATGGCGTTGGTGGAAAGGAAGAATACGCGGCCATAACCGCCTGTTGCAAGCAGCACGGTATCACCGGCATAGCTCTTGATTTCGCCTGTGACCATATCGCGCACCACGATGCCCTTGGCGTGGCCATCGACCACCACAAGATCCATCATTTCGGTGCGGGGGTACATTTCGATGTGGCCCTTGCCGATTTCTTTTTCCATGGCTTGGTAGCAGCCGAGGAGCAGCTGCTGGCCGGTCTGGCCGCGGCTGTAGAAGGTACGCTTGAGCTGGGAGCCACCGAAGGAGCGGTTGTCGAGCAGGCCACCGTATTCACGGCCGAAGGGTACACCCTGAGCCACGCATTGGTTGATGATGTTGCAGGAGACTTCTGCGAGGCGGTACACGTTGGCCTCGCGAGCGCGGAAGTCGCCACCCTTCACGGTGTCGTAGAAGAGGCGATAGACGGAGTCGCCGTCGTTCTGGTAGTTGTGAGCAGCATTCACACCGCCCTGAGCAGCAATGGAGTGAGCGCGGCGGGGGCTGTCTTGGTAGCAGAAGCACTTGACGTTGTAGCCCAATTCAGCCAGCGTGGCAGCGGCAGAGCCACCGGCCAGACCCGTACCCACGATGAGGACGGTGTATTTGCGGCGGTTGTTGGGGTTGATGAGCTTGGCTTCGCGCTTGTACTTGGTCCACTTCTGCTCGATGGGGCCGTCGGGGATGCAGGAGGACGGCATGTAATCGCTTACGGGAAACTTGATATCGTTCATATTGGTACGATGTGTTGATGGATTAGTGAAGGAGGCCCGTCAGGAATGCAACCGGGATGGAGATGAAAGCACCGCACACCACAATGCCGAAGAGGACGGCGATGATGTTGTAGAGGGGGCGCACCTTGCGTGTGGCAAGACCAAAGGTCTGCAGTACAGACTGCACACCGTGGCGCACGTGCATGAATAAGCAGCAGATGGCAACGATGTAGAAAGCAGAGCACCAAGGATTGGTGAAAGCAGCTTTAATGTGGTCGTAGCAGTTGGCGGGGTCACCGTTGAAGGTGAGCTGCCACAGGTGGAATGCCAAGAAGCAGAGAATCATGACGCCGGTAAGGACCATTGTGCGGGAGGAGAGGGTGGCTTTGAGGGTACCTTCCTTCTGGTAGTGAGTACGGGCGTTGTAGTTCTCGTACTTGAGCACCAAGGTAAGCACAATGTGAATCAGGGCAACAGCCAAGAGACCGAGGCGAATGGCCCAGAGCAGCCAAGCGGGCATGGAGTGCAAGCCGGTGGCGTAGTAGTCAATCCAGGAAGTGCCATCGCAACCTGCGCAACCACCATAAATGGTCATATTGCCGGCCAGGTGACCCACCAGGAACAGGAGAAGACACGAACCCGTGAGTGCCACAAGGATTTTGCGACCAATCGAGGACGTGACGAATTTGCATGCTGTGGTGATAATATCGTTCATATGCGCAATAACGTCTTTGCGGGCTTACTCTACCTCATTTGGGCGCAAAAAGCAAGCACCAATCGCCCTGAAAGGGCGAAAATGCTCAATTCCCGCCACTTGGGATGAGCAAGAGCAGAGCAAAGATGGCCAGCAAGATGGCAAAGAGCGTGTCGATACCCCGCGTGTGGCGCAAATAGGTGCTGCGGATGGGCCCCCACTGCAGCAGGGTGCTCCACAATACCCAGCCACCCAAACTGGCCATTTGAAGGCCTGCCACAAGAGCTGGGGTGTACCAAGGGTAGGTGGAGCCGTATAATTGCTGGGGACCTAGGGTGAGCCCGCAGATGAAGAGGGTGCATTTGGGGTTGAGGATATTGCACAGGAAGCCCTGCCAGAGGAGGGAGAGGAGCGGCTCGCGATGCCCGCGTGTGGCATCCAGTTGCATCGTGGTGGCAGATTTTTTGCGGGGGAGGATTTTCCATGCGAGGTAGAGGAGCCAGCAGGCGGCCGCAATCAGAATCCAGCGGCTCCATTCTTGCTGCATGACCCAAGCTCCGGCAGAGCAAACGACGAGGGTTTGCAAAAAGAAGCCTAGGGTGATACCGGCACCCACAGAGTAGCCTGCGCGCTTGCCTTGGGCCAAGGCGGTGCGGAAGACGAAGAAGACATCCGGGCCCGGGCTGAGTTGGGAAAAAACCAGCAACCCGCCGATAGATGCGATGCTGAGAAGTGCTTCACACACGTGTGGTATTATTCTGCTTGGTTGAATGCGGGTAGGGGGGTGACGAGGTTGCCGGGCAGGGGGCGTTTGCCTTGGCGAATGTGCGGTGCGAGTGAACTGCCCGTTTCATAGCCTAGGCGCATCATCTCCAGCTTGGCATCCAGATTGTCTGCGTGATTCAGGGCGATAGCCTCCGGTGTTTTGGGGACAACGGGGGAGCCGAACTCCAAGCTGCCGTGGTGGGAGGCTACAAGATGAAGCAGGTGCAGGCGTACTTGGTCGGTGGGTGGTTCCAGTGCTTCCCAAGAGGCTTTTCGCTCATCGGTGAGGAGGCGGGTCCAAAGTTTGTTGATGACTTCTATCCCCAGCGATATGTGTCCCAAAAGCTCACCGGTATCAGCATAGGGCATCGCGAGGCCATGCTCCGGGTAGGCGTTTTCCCACATTTTGCCACAGTCGTGGAAGAGCGCACCAGCCAGCAGTAAATCGCGGTTCAGTGTGGGGTATGCAGTGCACATGGCGGCGGCACAGCGCATGACGCCGGCAGTGTGTTCAACGAGCCCGCCTCGGCGTGCATGGTGTACGCTGCGGGCGGCTCCGGCGCGGCGGAAGCGGGATTCAAAGTTTTCCAGCATAGCGCGGCACAGCTGGCCCAAACGGGGGTCTTGCAGGCTATCTACCAAATCGCAGATGCAATCCCAATCTTCCTCTTGGCGCAGGGCCAGTTCTGCACCACCGCTCATCATGATGTGTTCTTCCTCCGGGGAGAGGGGGCGCACATCGAGATGAGCAGCTTCGATACCGTATTCGGAGGTTTGCCAAGTGGCAGTAACGGCGATGTTAGCCTCCTCCTGCAAGCCCAAGAAGGTGGAGTATGCATCGCTGTTATCCCAGATTTTGAGGGTGATATTGCCTGCTACATCGGCTAGGTTTACCTCGAGATAAGGCCGACCGTTTTTGGTGGTTTTGGTGCTTTTGCGGGCCAGCTGGGCAAAGACAGTCCCGAATCCGGGAGCGTCTGCGATTTCTGTTTGCAGGTGAGAAATGCTATCGTATTGCACCCGTGCAGTTTACACCGCAGGGGTACACTCGTCAACACCTTTCCTTGGCGGAGTGTGTTTATGGGCGCGGGCGGCGCCGGAGCAGGATACCCAGACCAACCAAGCTCAGGATGCACACGGAAGGCTCCGGTATGGTACGTGTGAGACGCAGCACGCCGCTGCCTGCATCATGGGGTGTTGCCCATTCGTAGGAGAGTGAGTAAAGATTGAGGTCCAAGGAGGAAGAGGTTAAATAATCTGCGGCGGTGGCGGATTGTCCGGGTGCCCAAGAGGTAGAGGTGCCGCCTGTGTAAAATCCGTCTAGACCGGAGGCGAGGGTGAATGATTGTGCGCCGTCGTGTTCAAAAGCTGAGATGATGGAATCTCCCAGGGCGACCTTGCCGCTCAGGGTGATGGAACTCCCCATGTTCAAGCCGCTCGGATGGGTTATATCCATCATGGCACCATCAGCCAATGCCAGATTTGCGTAGAGAGTGCCGTTGCCGGCGGTAAAAGAGTGGGTGACAAGAATGGTGCTTTCTGCGGAGTCGGGGGTAAACACTCCTACGCTGCTACCTTCGTAGATTTGGAGGGTGTGCACGGTGATGCCGTTGGTTACATTGAGGAAGGTGAGTTCGCCGCCGGTGGCAGATACCGTATCGTAGAGAGCTGAGCCGGCGAGTGATATACTGCCTGCAGCTGCTTCGACGGAGCCGTTAAAGGCAGTATCGGTTTGCACTTGCGCGTGCCCGGTGCCAAATTTGCGGATGGTGCCGGAGCCGGTAATGGTGCCACCACCGGAGAAGTTTGACGGGGCGGCGCTCGTGGAGCGCGTGCTTGCGGTTTCACCCAAGTGCAATTCGCCTCCTTGTTCGATGTCTACGCGGAAGGGGGTGTCATTTGGATTTGTCCACGATTGAGTTACCGCGAGGGTGGCACCTTGTTTGATGGTGATGACCGAGGGGGAGGCATCTACGGGTGAGCTTGTTTTCAGGTGTTCGATGGAGGTATGGCTACCGGTGTCCAGTTGAAGCTCTAAAATTTGCCCTGCACCGTTGAAGGTGTTGCCTTGTGGGGTGGTTTCGGCTATGCCTAGGGTGAGAGTGCCTAGCTTATTTTCGGCCCCGCTCAGGGTGATGGTGGCTATACCGGCGCTGTTGACCCCTACGAGATTAAGGGTATGTGATTTTGCATGGATATTGCCGCTGATTTCGAGTGTTTTACCTTGGAATACGGCAATTTTGCTATCGTTCACCAGTGTGGTGTCTGCTGTAATGTGTTGGTTTTCGGTGAAGTATAGCGCAGCGTTGCGGGCCGCAAAGTTGGTGATTGTATCTGTTTCCATGCCCAGATAAAGTTGGCGAACACTGCTCAGGGCATAAGGTGAATCAACTTCTAATGATCCACCCACGATAAAGAGGGTATCGACATCGAGCGTAGCAGAACCGCCCAGCAGGTACTTACCTTCTGCCACGTAGAGCGAGTTGGCTTGCACCATAGCGTTGTTCATGGAGATTGTGTTGCTCCCGGTTTCTGTGCTGATTTTCAAATGAGAGCCGTCCGCCAGCATGTGTGCCGGATTGCTGCTTAACTGGAAATGATAGTTCCCCGGGGTGCTTTGGTCCAATATGCCATCGGCGTTGGGTTGGGTGTCCGCGTAAGTGATGAGCGTTCCTTCACTGTCCACCGGGCTATGTTGGGTGGGCTCCCACGATGCGGTGTTAGACGGTGTAGAGGAATGGGATTGGGCGGTAGAGTACACGCGCACATAGTCAATGTCTAAGTTTGCACTGTTTGTGCGCAGTGATTCGGTATTGGGCGCACCGGTCCAGTTGCCGCCCAATTGCTGGTCAATCAGCAGATAAAAGGGGCTGTTTTCATCGGCGAAGGGCCAGTTGGCAAAGTCATCTGCGGAAAAGGAAGCTGTGCGGTTGCCGTCGATGTAAAATGAGATGGAATCCGGATTCCATTCTACGCCATAGGTGTGCCAACCATTGACATCGCTGATGCCGGTGACGCGGGTGGGAGCCGCATCTGCTGTACCGGTATCGTTGTAGAGATGCAGGGTCTGGTGAATCCTGCTTTCGTAGTTGATGTGCTCCATGATATCGATTTCACCACTGGCGAGCCAGCCTTTGCTGGTGGCCGGCACAGGCATCAACCAGATGGCGGGCCAGGCGCCTTGGGCGCTGTCGAATCTGGCGCGGGTTTCTACATAGCCGTATTGAAAGGAGAAGGTTTTGTTGGTGAAGATGCCGCCACAGGCAAAGGTGTCATCGGCTCCTGTTTGGTCGCTTTGGCTGGTGTAGTCGCCGTAGGCCCCTTTCAGGGACACGTAGTCGGTGTTTCCTGATATGCCTTGTGTTACGAGCGAGTCATCTCTCGATTGGTATTTGCGCCAATCCGGTACGGAGTTGTTGAGATAGTCGATTTTATTCCATTTGTCGTTCCAGTTGAGCACGCCGTCCGTGAAGGAGGATGCTGCGAACTCATCATTGAAAACAAGGGTCCAGTCGGGGTTGTAGCTCAGGGAGGGGAGGGCGGTCGCTAGGAAACCCAGCACGGCAAGGCATGAGTTGGTTCGGGGTAGTTGCATACGCTACCCTTATGCCATGTTCAGGAGCCGGGGTCAACGGATGATAGATGTAGTACAACTAATTATTGGAGAGTAAACAGACATCCCCGCACAGGGTGAACTGTGCGGGGATGTGTAAAAAAAGATGGGTATTCTTTACGCGGCAGGTTCCACAGCCGGGGCGGGAGCGGGCTCAGCAGCAGGAGCGGGTTCTACAGCCGGGGCAGGAGCGGGCTCGGGGGCTACGATGGTGGGAGCAGTCTGCTGTTCGAGTGCCTCCAGGTTTTCGATAGCCGGAGCAGGAGCAGTTGCTTCAGCGGCCGGAGTTTGTTCCTGTGTTTTCGCCACAGGAGCGGGGGTAGCCGTGTTGAGTTGGGATTTCTTATTCTGGAACTGGGCGTTCATGAGAACTGCCAGAATGAAAGAAAGAAGCATGAAAGCCGTGCCGAAGAACACAGTACCCTTCTTGAGTACGTCTGTGGTTTGAGCACCGAAGGCTTGGTCTGTCATCTGGGCACCGAAAGCGGCACCGAGACCTTCCTGCTTGGGGCGCTGCATCAGCACCACCAGCAAGAGCAGGGCGCAGTCAATCAGCAGCAGGGCGAATACGATGTAGATGGATGCGTTGAGTAGCATGGTTGTATTCTATCTTATGTGTGTTGATTTGTAAAGGAAAGGATTTATCAGGAGATGATTTCGTTGTGTTCGTTGCACACGATTCGAGTCGGGGTGATAGGCTTATCATCCAAGGCGAAACTCATGATGACGACGCGTTCACCCGCTTTGATGAGGTGGGCAGCCCCGCCATTGATGATGATTTGCCCCGTGCCCGGAGGCCCCACGAGGACGTAGGTTTCAAAGCGATTACCACTTGTGACAGAAGCGACAAGGACTTTTTCACCCGGCCACAATCCAGCGGCTTCGACAAGGTCTGCGGGTATCTCTATGCTGCCCTCATACTCCACATCACCGCGGGTTACCATGGCTCTGTGAATCTTGGATTTGAGTTGCGAAACAAGCATGACGTGTCAGTAACGGCCAGCTATGAAACTACTTTTCTATCAAAAGGTCAAGCTTAATCATCTAAAAATATGCCATGAGGAGAGCTCGCGCTCCGCTTCAGAACTACGCCAGACGGCTACAGACGGGGCAGCTTGGCTTGCAACCACGCGCGGGGCAGTATTGGCGCCCCCACAGTACCATTTGCAGATGCAGTTTACCCCAAGTGCTCTCCGGGAAGAGTTTTTTGAGGTCGGCTTCTACTTTTTCCACGCTGTTTCCCCGGCTGAGCTTCCATCGGCGCGCTAAGCGGTAGATGTGGGTATCCACCGGGAAAGCAGGGTGCCCGAAGGCTTGGGTCATGACAACGCTTGCCGTTTTGTGGCCCACGCCCGGCAGGGCTTCCAGCTCGGCAAAAGAGGCGGGTACCTGTCCTTGGTGGCGCTCGAGGAGGAGACGCGAGGTTTCAATCAAGCGCTGAGCTTTCGTGTCGGAAAGCCCACAGGGTGCAATGATGCGGCGTATGTCTTCCCACGGTGTGCTTGCCATTCTCTTCGCATCGGGAGCCAGCGCAAAGAGCGCCGGCGTTACCTCGTTGACTCTTGCATCCGTGCAGCGAGCAGAGAGCATCACCGCGACCAGTAGGGTGAAAGCATCGCTGTGTCGCAGCGGAACTTCCGGCTCCGGCATGTATTCTTGCAGGGTCTGCAACACAATGGCAGCCCTCTGCTTTTTGCTGGGTGGCATGGCGTAGATGATTAGCGACGCGCATTGCTCAAGGGGCCGAGCACGGCATCGCCTTCCTGGCGTGTGGTGCCGTTCCAAGGCTTGACGATATCGGTGCTGCCTTTGGGCTGCACGACAACGCGACCGTTATCGGGCACGGGGGGGAGGGCTCGCTGGCAGGAGGTGCAGAGGGTTGCAAGGATGATAGTGGTGATGAATGCGTACTTCATGGTGTGTGTTGTTTGAAATGAGGTGTTGTTTTTTTATCAGGGAGACAGAGCCGCCGCCTTGCCAGTATGTAACCGGGCAGGGCGGCGGAGAGAGGGGGTGACGAGGTGTGCTACGGGTATCAGGAGCCAAGCGGTTTTTGGCGGAATACCTTGTCGCCGACTTCGAGCTGAAGCCCCTCCGGCAGTTGCTCTGTGTCGTATTCGGCAACGACCTGTCCGCCGGTGACGCTTACGATACGCAGGGTAATGATGGGTTCAGAGCCACGCTTCACCAGCATGGGCGTGGTAGAGCCGGCCACGATGCCACTGTCCTTGCCGGCGTTGAATACGACATACTTCCAGCGAGGATCCACTGCAAGGATGGAGAACTCATCAGCGTTCTTGGTGTATTCGCGAGCGAACTTTTCGTTGATATCGGTCATGCGGTCGAGTTCAGCCTGTGCCTTGGCCACTTTGCCGGTAGCGCTTTCACGCACCACGGCTTTCTCTTCCAAGTCCTTCTTCATCTGCTCTTGGTTCTTCTTTTCTTCTTCTACCACGCTTGCCAGTTTTTCTACGGCAGAGGCCAAGTCGATGTCGGACCCCAAGGCAGGCATGGAGCGAAGCATAGCCAGCACGGATTCGCGTTCTTTGTTGACTTCGTCTACGCGAGCCTGAGCTTCCTTAACCTTATCCTCCCATTCGGTGCGGGATTCCTTGTTTTCCTCGAGCTTGCGTTCGGCGGTATCGCGTTCTTCAACGGCACGCTGCATCATCACGAAGGCATCTTTCTGCTGCTTGAGGGAATCTGCACGCTCCTTGGAGATGGTAGCCACTTCTACTTCCAAATCCTTGTTGGTCTGGCGAAGACCGGAGGGCTCGGTGTCGGTAGAACCACCGCTGGCACCGATGGCCAGGTTCATGGTGGTAGCCTGGTCGGAGCAGATGGTGTAGCCAAAGATGCCCAGACCTAAGATGAGAATGATTGAGGTGAGAGGAACAATTTTCATGTGAGGCTGTGTGGTGTAAGGTGTTCTTATTTCTTGTCAGGCTGAACGGATACAACGGTGTCTCCGGCTTTCACGCATTCGCCGGGAAGAAGGGTGTTGTATACAACATCGCCACTAGCGCGGCTGGCTTCCACGAGAGTCACGTTCAGTTCGCAAATTTTCTTATCGCCACGCATGACGGCCAGACGAGAGCCAATGACAATGTTCTTGTTGATGCCGGCATCAAGGATGACGTAGTTCCAATCGGGGTCGGTCTGGAGAACAGAGCACTTGAGGTCGGCAGGAGAGATGCGATTCTGGCGCTGCTGCTGGAGGAGTTTGGCATCGGCAATTTTCTTGGTGAGGTCTTCCAGCTGGTTGCCAAGGGCGGTGATGGTGGCTTCTTCCTGAGCAACCTTCTTTTCCAGCTCGATGTTTTCGTTCATGAGCTCAGCAACGTGGGTGGCTACATCTTCCGGGTCGGTGGATTCTTCCTCAAGGCCTACAGATTTGGAGACACCGAGGAGAGTGTTATTCAGTTCTTCGCGGAGGCGCTTGAAGTCACCTTCGATGGCATCATATCGTGCGGAAAGCTGGGAGATTTCTTCCTCTACTTCCTGAGACTTGGTTTCAAAATCAGCCTTTTCAGAATCGGCCTTGCCCTTGCGTTCATTGAGCCACTCCGTACGCATGTCAGAGTAGGCCTTGATGGTTTTGTCCAGAGAGATATTCTTATTCTTGTTGACTGCATCCTGATATTGAGTCTGAATGGCAGCAACTTCGCCGTTGGGGCCGGTGAGAGCACCAAGATTTTCATTGAAGATGAAAGCCGCAGTCCCGAAAAGCACAACCGAGCCGATGATGATGTATTTCCACATGGTGTAAGTAAATTTGCAACTGTTCGCTATCTCTTTTATACCAGAACACGTCTCTTGGCAATCAAAAAAGTGCTTGAATGTGCATTTTTTTCTCTTTTTTTGAAAGGTGCTTAAAAAAACGCCATAGAAAGAGCCGCCCTACCCTTGATTGCAAGGTGTAGAGCGGCTGATTATGGATTAAAATCCGTGTCCGAGCGACGAAAATCAGGCCTTGTCTGCCGCGGCTGCTTCAGCGGCCTTGCGGTCACGAGCAGCTGCACGCATGGACATCTTCACACGGCCTTTATCATCAATGCCTATGCACTTGGCTGTGACGATATCACCCACCTTCACCACGTCTTCGGTCTTCTGGGTGCGACCCTCAGCCAACTCGGAGATGTGGATGAGGCCATCCTTGCCGGGGAGAACTTCCATGAAGGCACCGAACTCCTTGGTGGAGACAATCTTGCCTTCGTAGGTTTCGCCGACTTCGATTTCCTTGAACATGCGGTCGATGAGGTAGAGGGCGCGTTCCACGCCTTCTTGGCGGCTGCCGTAGATGCGCACGGTGCCGTCCTCTTCGATATTGATGTCGGTGCCGGTTTCGGCCTGCAGAGCCTTGATGTTCTTGCCGCCGGGGCCGATGAGTTCACCGATGCGATCCTGCGGGATGGAGGTGGACTCGATGCGGGGGGCATTGGGGCTCATAGCCTGCGGTGCGGGGATGCATGCGTTCATGGTGTCGAGCACTTCCAGACGCCCCTTGCG
>Ga0233362_1000082_pt1 | contig 21496 bp, 6 predicted proteins | sample ElkDunMinimDraft_22_FD_180674 | JGI IMG/M metagenome (GOLD analysis project Ga0233362, IMG submission 180674) | Fecal eukaryotic communites from dung pellets of Tule Elk in California, USA - Elk Dung C1 | ecosystem: Host-associated > Mammals > Digestive system > Large intestine > Fecal | place... | reverse complement strand
CGAGGAGAGATAAAAGAGTTGCGGCAGGAACATTAGTTCCGGGACCAACCACACGCCGAGAAACCGCCGTATGCCATAAATGGCACGTACGGTGGTGTGTGAGGGGGCGAAAGCCCCCTACACGATTAACGCACCCGGTTGTGGTGGCTATTTCACCTCGTACCCGGCTTGAGTGATTGTGGCTTTAATGGTAGCCAAGTCTGCGGGCGGAGTCGAGAGGGTGATGGTGACGCAACTGTCCTTGTGGCTGGCGGAACAAGCAGCCACGCCATCGAGAGCGAGCAGGGCCTTGGTGACGTGTTGCTCGCAGTGCGGGCACATCATGCCGGTGACGGTGAGTGTAATAGTATTCATGTCTTTTTGTTTGTTTGGGAAGAAGCGGAATCGGCGCAGGCGCAAGGCATTGGAAACGACACAGAGACTGCTCAGCCCCATGGCTCCGGCCGCCACGGCGGGGTGCAACAACCAGCCGCACAGGGGGTAGAATAGCCCGGCGGCTAGCGGGATAGCAAGCACATTGTACGCAAACGCCCAGAAAAGATTTTGGCGGATATTGCGGATGACAGCGCGGCTTAGGCGCATAGCCTGTACCACGTCTACCCATCGATTGTGCACCAAGATGATATCAGCGCTCTCTCGGGCAATATCTGTGCCACTGGCCAAGGATATGCCCACATGGGCTCGCATAAGGGCAGGGGCATCATTGATGCCATCTCCCACCATCCCCACGATTTCGCCTTCGGCCTGCAGCTGCTGTATCCACGTTTCTTTATCAGCCGGAAGGCATTCTGCTCGGTATTCGCCAATCCCCAACTTGGTGGCCACTGCTGCTGCCGTGCGTGCCAAGTCTCCGGTCATCATACAGAGCCGAATCCCCATCTGCCTGAGAGTCCGCAGCGCTTCTTCTGCATCGGGGCGCAGAGCATCCTGCACGGCGATGATACCCATGAACTTCCCATTGCACGCAAGAGCAATAGGTGTTTTACCTGCATCAGACAGCGTGTTGAGAAGGGGCGCATTGCACTCCACCCCATGCCCTTGCAAATGCTTAGCATTGCCCGCCACAATGATGTTGCCTTGGTGCTTGGCTACGATACCACGCCCTGCTTCGTATCGGCATTCATCCGGTGTTTCCGCCACTTGCGGGCACACCTGTGCAATAGCTGCCGCCAGCGGGTGGCGGCTTCCTTTTTCTGCCAGCGCAGCCAAGCGCAAAAGCTCTTCACGCGAGACGTCATTCTCCGGGATGACATCGCACACCGTTGGTGCACCCTGCGTAAGCGTACCTGTTTTATCCAACGCTAGGCACGTGATATTGCGCGCCTGTTCCATAGCACCGCCACTGCGGTACAAGATGCCGCCTTCTGCACCCTTACCCACGCCGACCATAATCCCCACCGGCGTGGCAAGCCCCAGCGCGCACGGGCACGATATGACCAGCACAGCAATACCGCAGCTGATGGCAAAGGCCACATTGCCGCCCACCGCTATCCAAACCAATGTCGTCAAAAGAGCTATCACCATCACTATCGGTACAAAATAACCGGCCACGCGGTCTGCCAAGCGTGAGATAGGTGCTTTCGTCGCAGCTGCCTCCCCCACCAAGCGGATGATATCTGCCATGGCACTTTCATCCCTGGTTTTTGTGCAGCGTATCTGCAAAAGACCATGACCGTTTGTGGTGGCCGCATACACTTTATCCCCCTCCGTTTTATCGGTGGGTATGCTCTCTCCCGTGAGGGCCGATTCATTGGCTGAGGATTCTCCCTGGATGATGATGCCGTCCACCGGAATGCTTTCACCCGGCGCAACAATCACCGTGTCTCCCCGTTGTACGGCACCGGTCGGCACGCGCACACTCTCCTCTCCCCGTTGCACCGTAGCGGTAGCCGGAAGCATGGCCGCCATCTTTTCCACCGCCGCGCCGGTTTTCCCTGTGGCCCGAGCCTCCAGCCATTTACCCAGCGTGATTAGGGTCAGAATCATCGCCGCTGATTCAAAATACAATTCACCTCGGTGCTGCACGAACAGATCACACACTCCGTCTGCTACGGCTGCCAGCGCACCGATGGAAACGAGAGAATCCATATTCGGCGCCTTTTGCAGCAAGGCACCCAAACCGCGTTTGAACAACACGCGGTTCACATATAAAATAGGCACCAGTAAAAGCAATTCTATCCACCCATACTCTCTACCCGGGCTCCAATGGTGCATTGCCATCATCGGCAGGAGCAGCAAACACGAGCCTATCAGCCTCTGCTTCAACCGTTGTTCTCCGGTGTCTTGCCGTGCCTCTTTCTCATGTGCGCTTATCTCCTCAGCACCGTACCCCAGCTTGCAAACCGCTGTTGTTATCACTGTTGCGTTGGTCTGCTCTCGCTCATAAATGACCTGCATGCGCCCGGCCAGCAAACTGACCTGCACACTCTGCACGCCCTCGATGCGGGCCACCTCGTTTTCCACCCTTGCCGCACATGCTGCACAGCTCATCCCGCTCACGCGAAAAACTTTTTTCTCTCCTTCAGCCTTCATAGCGCTCAAAAATCTGCTTCAATTCCTCTATCTTCCTTTCTGCGTCCTCCCCATTGCGCATAGCCTGCGCTACACAGTGCTGCAAATGCTTCTGCAAGATGCTCGATTCTACCTTTCGAATCGCTGCGCGTATGGCCCGCAGTTGCATCAGAATATCCGGGCAATACCGCCCTGTTTCTATCATGCGTTTCACCCCCTCCAGCTGCCCGCTTACTCTGTTCAACCTCGGCAATTCTTCACAATGGCACGGATGCTCACTCATGCTTATATAATATACCCCTAGGGGGTATGCGTCAAGCGCGCTCCCGGACATGTTCTGTCTAACAAATTGGAGCAACCCGAATCCAGCAATTGAATGGGGGCATTGCCGCAAAAGCCAGCCGGATTTTTTTGATGCAGAGGAGACGCCTTAATGCCTCAAAAATACGGTCACCTAAACTTTAGCGGAGGATTGACTCAAAAACAAGGCAAATCCACCTTTTTTCTGTCCCAAATGGCAGCGAGCGTAGTGAGTCGGCATTTGGGGATAGAAAATTTACACAGAAAGCTGCACCACGTTGGATGTAAGCGACTTTGCCCTCAAGAGCTATGGCAGCTACACCTTGGCCACCGACACGGGAGAAGTCATCGGGCTGAACGAATCGGCCGTGGATTTGAGCCTGGTGGGCGGCGGCGAGTTGTTGTACAAGGAAGGCAGCGCGCACCAGGATGCTTTTGACGACCTGGCCGCGAGCGAAGGCGCGCAGAATAGCGGCGCTGCTGCAAAGAACACTTTTTGCCCCGGTGCTGGAACAATGGCACCCCGGCCAGCCGCATCTTGTGGAGTTCGTGATGAAGCGACCGGACAGCGACAACGCCGCCGGCAGCGTGGCCAATATCGCCGCGCTTGCCGCATCAGGCTACCGCACCCCGGACGAACAGGTGGCAGAGCTCACCGGCTTGCAGGTTTCAACAGATACTCAGAGCATGCAACAGCCCGGCATTGTCATGCCGACTGCGCTCAATAGTTTGCGCGTACGCTATGCCCCGACTATGCTTTACCCGCCCGCGCGTGCTGCGTTTGAGCGAGCCATCAACATGGCGGCCCAGCCTTCCGGCTCTGCTGAAGAGCTCCGCCGTGACGCGGCGGAAGAGCAGCCGCTGACCGGCGGCGAGCTTGCGGCATTGCGTGCGCTGGGTGGAGAGCTGGATGCAACCCAATTAGCGGCAGATGCCGGGTATGCAGCAGAAGAGCTGTGGCAGGGGGTGGAAGAGCTGGCAGAAAATCGCAATTACACGCGAGACAATGCCGGACGCTTTGCGGAGACGGGAGCCGCTACGCACAGCCACAAGGGAGGACGCGGAGCAAGGGGAATCCGAAGAATCCCACCACGCAGAGCAATACCCCGCTGAATGCGGCCCCGGGAGCCAACACACAGGCGCAGGTGGATGCGGCAGAGAAAGCTATCACACGGACAGCAACAAAGGGAGGACGTGTGGAGGATGCCGCCAGAGTCGGAAAATCTTCCCTGAGCATCGAACATGGCATGGTAGGCGATAAAAGCAATAATTTCAAAGGGGGCTATGGAAGCAGCCACCAACAAAGCAAACATGGTGGAGGCAAAGAGATGACAACGCCCCGAAAGGTAGCGCAAGCCTCAGTTTTAGGAAAGAAAAGCAAGGACAGGAAGAATGGAACGGTGCTTTCCGATTATAAAGGAACGCAGGCAGCGCTTGCTGTAAGAGGAGATAACAAGAATGAACTTATATCCGGCTACAAACGAAAAAAGCCCAAGTCAGGGACTCAGGCCAACTGACAGATGCCTCGGGGCGGAACCCCCCGGCTACGGAGAGGCAGCTCTTGGACCTTACCGCTGAACTCTCTGGTGCCGTCAGGACTTTCAAGGTAACGTAGGAACGCACAAAAGTCAACAAGAATTACGATTTACGAAGGACGAATTACGAATTTCAAGGAAATCAAGGCATGAAGTATAGAGCGCAACACTGGAAAGATGTGCCGGGGGTGAAGTACCCGGAGCCGCAGCCGACGGAGGGGTGGGTGAGCACCCGCGAGGCGGTGGCACGGCTGGGGATGGTGTACAACAACAAGGCAACAATCTATTTGCGCCAAAAAGGAATCCGCACGCAGCGATGGAGCGGAGCGAATGGGTACCGGCAGCTGGTGTGGTGTGTGGCAGATGTGGCGAACGCTCAGAATGCCCCTAAAAACGCGCGGGCAGGAAAAGTGGCAAGTGTACCCGCGAGGACGGGGAAGCATGGCGGCAGACAGGCGGCAGAGAGCGGCAGGGAATAAATTACGAAGTACCCGTCTTCGCCTTGCGGCTACGCCGAGGCAGGCGAATTACGAATTACGAAGTAGAAGGAGAGGAAGATATGAGCATACCGAATTTTACAGATAGGAGAGCGCCGCGCACGCCCTGAACGATAACTGGAGCCTAAACGCCAGCTACAACCTGGAGCTGCAGCCGCGCGCCAACGCGCACAACGCCACCATCGGCGCCACCTACCGCTTCTGATAGAGGCTCCAAGCAAGCCATAGACGAGCGGAACTTTGAGCCATCGGAGAGGGCAGTATAGCAATATCCCCGGGTGGAGCCGAACTGCGGTGAAACCCGGGGTATGGTATCAAACGGACACGAGTCCTAACGAGTGTTGTCGTAGCATATTCGAGCGTGGGCTCAAATGAAATGGTCTTGCAAGCTTGGCCTCGGGGGCGATTGCCCCCACTAGAAACACCACTCAGCTTTCCATCCTACAGGACTTTCTGCATCTTACAAGGTTATCTAATAGCGATTTCTGCAGATGCCGTCATTTCTCTACATATCCTCTTCTTCGGTGATTCTTAATTCAATCAATATAGTGTTATTCCTACAAAAAAACTATGCTATAACAACTAAAAAATAAATATGCTGTAGCAGAAATATCTGTACTTGCCACTGTTTTTTTGCTACATAGTAATAGTTCGCCTCAGATATCCTGTAATATCTTTCTGTGTCCCATGAAAACTATCACCGTTACCAACCTCAACGATTCCGGCACCGGCTCCTTCCGCCAAGCTTTAGCTGATGCTCAGAATGCCACTTCTACAGAAGAAGTGGAAATTATGTTTGATTCCTCCCTTTCAGGGACTTTCACCCTAGATAGTAATCTGACGATTCCTGCATCCGTTGCGGTAAAACTTCCTCAAACTGTAAGACTTGATCTTCAATCGTATGATTTGTATATTTACGGTTCGCTGATTGCAGATAACGAGGAGGCTGTTGAGGCTATATCTTCTTCTTCATCGTCTGCTGAGGTGAGGGTATATTCAGGTGGCAGGATTGCGTTAACTAAAGCTAATATAGCGTTGACAAACGAATCGGCCAAGTTAACGATAAGTTCGGGAGCTGTTGTCCATCTTCGTGATTGTGAGGTGTCTTGTTATGTGGCTAATGCTGGAGAATTAAGTGCAGGAAATTGTACATTCGGTACCTATGTGCAGCACGACATGTCGACCGGTTCGTTGAGTGGTTCCGGGAACGAGTTTATAACGGACGAAACATTGAGATTACAAAATGCCTGCGGAGACACGACCGCTATTTTAGATTTCATAGGAAAGGCGACTCCCGATGCTTATGTTGGTATCAGTGGCAACATATACAGTTGCACTTTGGCTGATATTCGTTCTGTTATTCCGGGCGGCTACAAGTTTATCGGCACGACCGAGATACGTTCCGGATATACGATGACTTTGCTGGAAGGTGCTTTAATAGATGATAATGGTGAGTATTTTAACATTTATGGTACACTGAAGGCTGAATTTGATAATGTTACAGATGCAATTCGCTGTTCTCGCTTTATTGAGGTTGATAATGGCGGTAAAGTTATTTTGAAAAATGCCAATGTAGTCGACCGAAACGGCTATTTTGCCTTGATACAGGTTAAGGATGCCAATTCATCTTGGACCATGGAGGGAGGCTCATTAGCCGGAGATTTTCGCGCATTCTATGGAGCGAAGATTACACTTACCAATGTGACATTCACTCGTGGCTACATCAGCTGCAGAGAGGATAGCTATATTGATTTGGATGGGGTGGTCGTAACAGAAAATGGCAGAATTGACAACTCCGGAACAATGACGATAAAGAATACACGTGCAGAGTCGAGCATAAATTTGCGCGTTGATTCTTCTACTGTTCTGGAGGATGTCACATGTGAGACTTTACATATAGATGAGGTTAAGAACCTGACCTCATTGGGAGCCGGGGTAACACTAACCGCTCAAAGGGCCTTGAGTATTTCCTACCTTACCGGGGACCTGTTGTCTTCATTTGCGTGGAATGCTACAGCGGAAGATGCGTATGTGAGCATCCAAGGCAAAATGATCGACTGTGTCCTTACTGATATTTCCGCTAAGTGTACAGGAGGATATCAGATTTCAGGCTCTGTCTATGGTAATGTGGAAGTCGAGTCCGGCGTGAGCATCGAGCTTTCGTCGAATTTGTCTGTGTATGGCACATTCAAAGTGGAGAATCAGACTCTCCAAGATGCAATAAACCCCAGTAACAGAAAGGGGTATGTAAATATATATGCCGATGGACGAGGCATATTCAAAAATTCCAATGTATCATTGAATTCAATTAACGTTTACTCCGGCGGTGCATTTGATATGATAGGTGGAACTATGGATGCTACTCTCGCGATCAACGAGGGAGCTGCGGTTCATCTGGATTCTGTTCAGAGCAAATGGGCCGTTTCTGTAGCCGGTAGCCTGACTGCGGACTCCTCCGTATTTGATGGGGCAATTATTCTGCATTCGGGGGCTACTCTTTCGGGTATGGGTAATATTTTTGCCTCCGAAGAAATTTTCAGAGTAAAAGAGGCCGATGGTGATGTTGCCGCATTAGTCTCGCAGTTGGGGAATTCTCTATATACTAAAAATAATCCGTATGTTTCCATCGTTTCTTTTGCAGAGGACTGCGATGTCACGTTAAATGTACTCACGGGGGGATTAAAGAAATATGTTATTCAGAGGGATGACAGTAGTTACTCCAGCAGTATTCCTCATATCAATGCAGGCGGTTGCTTGAATATAAGTTCCGGCGCGGTTGTTGAAACTATAGAAATGGAGTGCGCGGGTACCATTAATTGCGAAATGGGTGCAGTCTTTGATACGAAGGGCTTAGTATTGACAGGCACACTTAACTGTGACAGCAGGTTGTTTGACGGCCAGCTGACGCTTGGAACCGGTGCGTTGCTCTGTGGAAATGAAAACACCATCTCAGCAGATATGCGTTTTGTTCTTTCCGATTGGAGTGGAGATGTTGCCCAGATTTTTGCAGGCTTGACTGATACTGTGCTGGAAGAAGGTATGCCGGCGATTCATGTGCAGGGTGTTTCCGGTGATTCTATCTTTGGGCGCATTTACAATCAGGATACCATTTATGTATTGGAGACATCGTATTTGAATGAGGATTTGCTTCTTCAGGATGGAGTTACTCTGAGATGCTCTGCTGATATGACTTATGTAGGTGGTAGTTTGGCATGCTCCGGGATTGTGAAGGTAGAGACTTTAGAAGGCCGGTTTAGTGATTATTATGGAGAGGGTAGTGCTTGGAGGGGGCTATATATAACAGATGGAGATACTCTTACATACGATACGTTGGTTGTGGATGGTACACTTATGCTGGGTGCAGGGGCAGAAGTAATCGGTGATAATCTTGTGCTCATGGGGAAGGCGGCTCTTGGCGTTATTGTGACCGATTGGGATGGTTCTACCGCTGATGTAATGGCTCATCTGGGGAATGTTGTGACATCACGCGATGATGCCAGCCTGCTTTATCAGATTGATGGCTTAGGTGGCAATTCTGTTACCATTAGTAAAGTGACCCAGCAGTCGTTGACCGGTGATATTTTCACGAGGGTTCTTTTTGATTCGATTCAGCTTTATGAGGACGATATCCTTACCATTGCGGCTGATGCTCCTGTAACTGTGGGGACTCTGATGCAGGTTCAGGAGGGAGCTACGCTGAATCTTAAATCCGGTGCCCGACTCAAGGTAGAACAGGAGCCGGGAACTACCGGTGATCACTATTACGAGGGAACGGGACCTGTTGTTGGTATACAGATATGCGAAAATTCCACCGTGAATTTGGGAGGTAAGGTCTATATTGATGGCGATGTTCATATATGGCCCGGAGCTGAAATAAATGGGGGTGAGTTGGTGCTCATGGGGGATAGCCGCATTGTGCTGCATGATTGGTCTGGCTCGACGGCCTCCCTAGATTCCATCGTGACGGGTAAAATCAGTTATGAGCATTCGATACCTAATCCGGTGGAAATCCGCTTCGGTCATAGTGAAGATTGTTCTCTGTCTCTGGCTGCGCTTAAAAATGGCCAGACTGATTACTATTGCGGCTCGGACTATGCCTATGGAATGTCGTTGACCTTGGAGGAGGGGGTGTCATTGCATTTTGATGAAGACTTGGATTTATATTCATTTGGGGAGATGGAGGATGATACGCCGACCCTTACCATGAAGAAGGGAAGCTCTATATCCGGAAATAAAAAAGACTCCTTGCTTATTCTGAATCGGGGGCTGAGCGGTGATGATTGCACCATTAATGCCACCTTGAGTCTGGATGGAATATTATCCGGCCAGGGGATCAAGCTTACTGCTGAGCGTGCCGTTGAATTTAATTATTATGTAGAGGGTGAGGATTACGACTATGGGTATAGTTTTGAGGAGATGTTCGGGAATGCAGAATATGAATGCACCCATGAGAACGCATATGCAGTGTGCTGGTTGAGTGACGCATTTGTTGTAGCGGAAACTAATGGAGAAGCTGAATACTATGCTCAATATAATATTGACGAGGCGTTCATGGCATCACATACGCCGGTCGGCTGCAAACAATTGGCATTCTCTGGGTATTCTTATCAAGCCTTGTTCCAGGTAGATTCAGGACTCACCTTGGGGGTCGAGGAACTGTCCTTTATCGCAAATTCCCGAGTTGAATTCGGAAAGGACTGTGTGGTTGTAGGTTATGACCGAAATAAAGAGGCTTGTTTGGAGGTTGGGGATAGTTCTGTCATAGTGGCAAATAATACGACATTCCAAACTACACTGGAAATTGACGACACAACCCTGTTACAGGGAACGGGCTATCGCTTCGATGCCAAGAATGCTGTTAATTACAGGTGTGACTTGTCCCTACACTCTCTGGCAGACGTGAAACACGTGTTTGATGGTGTGGATTATACCGTTTTGCGGGATGATGCCATATTCGGCTTGTCCTTGTCTCTGGCGGGTGATGACAACTTCTACTTTACCCAGAATGATTTGGATGGCTTGGCTCCGGTAGGTTTTGCCGGGGTCGCTCTCTCCGGCCTAGATTTCTGGGCGTTCGAAGGAAAGGAGGTTGTACTTGATGGTGTCACGATTTTACCCTACGCCACTATTGGTGATGAGTCTTTTCTGGAAACGTTAAAGATTGTTAACTCTACACTCCAAAGCAATGTACGTATCAGCGGATGGGGAACAGCCAATCTCGTTCTCGACAATGTGCAACTGAAAGGAGCAGAAATTTTTGCTTCATCAGATAATACCATTATTACAAACTGCTCTGGTACTGGCGTTCTGACAATAGAAGGGCCGGTTACTGTCAGAAATTGTGACCTCTCGCAAATCGAACTCAAGTTCAGTGACTGGGTTGAGTTGTCCGGGACGGTGGATTTGTCCGGTAATTATTGGGGATCCACAGATATTGAGGCAATTCGCGAAAAGTTTGAATCAGCTCCATCGGGCTTGTATGTTGTGATTGATGATGTGCTGGTGGAGCCTCCTGCTGGTGTTGGATTTACCTATGCTCCCTTCATTTCATCCGGCCTGAAATTGGAGCCATCCGAGAAATCCCTGACATTGGTTTTTACTGCCCAGATAGATGCCGCCTCTGTAGGTATGGGCTCTGTGGTCCTCCGGGATGCTGCTGGGCAGGTGCTGGAGATTGATTCTATTCAGGTGGAGGGAGACCGGCTTGTTTTGAATCTGGTAGAAGCATTCGAGGAGGGGGAATATACAGTAAGTGTTAATGCCGGGCTGAAAGACACAGATGGCAACTCCTTTGTTGCTCCAATCGTAAGCTCGGAATTAAGGGTGACAGTCTCAGATAATGCCCGGGTCAGGGTGTTAAAGACTGTGTTCAATGAGTCTGTAGGCTCGCTTGATTCAGTAGATATTTATTTTGGCGGTTCTTCGAACGTGGACTCGGCGTTGCTGATGGATGCTGTCTCTCTTGTGGCGGAGGATGGCACCGTATATGATGCCGTCAGGGTGGAAACAATCGTTGACGATTTGTTATACAGAGCTATCTTTGATGGGAAGCAACCCACAGGGTTGTATGACTTAATTATCAAGGACAATGTTGATATTACTTCCCAGGGTGATAGACTGGAAGCTTCAGTCCAACAATCGTTGTACATATCTTCCCCCGATTTGGAGGTTGTTTCTCAGAGTCTGCAGCTGTTTGCTCGTGTCAACGAGCAGGACAAACAGATGAAGGTGTCTTATCAAGTTCGGAATAACGGTGAGGATATAAGACTCAGAGAGCGTGTCGATACGCTGTTTGTCTGTGAAAGTGCTGAATGGGATGCAAGTGCGGCGCGAGCTGTGTCCAGAAACAAGGTGGATTCGACTTGCCTTGCCGAAGATCAGGTTGAGTATAGCTTCTCTTTTGAGCTAGATGATTCTACCATTGGCAAGAAGTACTATCTTTTTGTCAGAACCGATTCTCAGGATGATGTAGCAGAGACAGATGAACAGAACAATGTAAGTTGTATTGGTGAGATTACCATAGTGGCCGATAAATGGAGTACCCTCGGTACGGAATTGAATCTGGAACAAGGCTATACAGCGTACTACGAATGGGTTGCCGAGGCGGATGGTTCCTATCTGTTGGGGGTAACATCTGCCGATTGCAGAGTCCAAGCATCCTGCGATGGTTGGGCCGGCCTCTATGGGAGCCCCTCATCGGCGTTTCTGCTGGAGCTTGAAGGCAAGCAGTATTGGTATCTGAATGTCCGAGCCGGTCAGACATACCAAATGGCTATTACCGCATTGCATGAACTCAAGGCACAGTCTTGCGTAACGGTAGAAGCTCCTGTAAGTGTTCAGTCCGTTGATCCCCCCTATGTGGATCCAGTTAACAACTGCATCACTGTAAGAGGTGCTAGTATATTTCAATTAGATAACTTCAGCTTGGTGCATCAGGATGGGCAGGAGATACATGCTGCAAAGATTAATGTGATAGATGCCGGTACGCTAGAGCTGACGTTTGATCTAGATTCTATACAGATGCAGGAGACAGAATCTTATTACCTTACATGGGAAAATGAGTCTGGGACAGCAACCGTATTTCAACAGCCCATCCAGTATATGCCTCCTTTCCTAGAATCAAATTTTGTAGAACAGCACTATGGATTTTTCATTCGCGAGGGTACGATGGTTTGCATGCAGGTTGCGACGGAAAATTCCGCTGGCGGTGCGGCCAAGACACCCCTAGTTCTTGTGCGAGAGGGGGTGGAGCAGGAAATCCTCTACTACGGGTCGGTAAAGAGTATTGAAGCAGAGAAGATACAGGGCCGCAAGGCGCTACTGTTCCTAGCTGATTCGCAGGATGAATCGCCAGGGTATCTGGTGGCAGGAGAAAAGTACACTTTCACTTTCACAGAGAAGACGGCAAGTGATAACCCGGCCACCTATACAGAGGCCTTTAATCCGGAAGATGAGACGGTGCTTTCAGAGACCAAATGGGGGTGGATAGAGTCGGCGCTGCGACCGGAGGGAGTGTCGGCGGCAGAGTGGGGCGCTTGGTGGGATGATATGCAGCCGCGCATCGGCAAGACTGTGAATGATTTTGTGCAGTTTGTGTATTCGATGCGCGATGCGTTGCTGACGGCGGGTAAGGAACTGCCGCAGGCTTTGAGCGACATCACGGCGGCATTTATGAAGGAATGCCCGGGGTTTGCCCCGTCTGCTGCTACGTTTGGTGAGCTGATCAACGGAGTGGGACAGCCGGCCGAGGGGGTGATTGTGGAGCTGTATACGCATGTTGACGGTGAGCGTATCTTGGTGGATTCTGTATTGACGGATACAGAGGGTAAATTTGCCTTTGGTGGATTGCAGCAAGGCACAGAATATGAGCTTGTGACGAATAAGAGCTTCCTGCTGGAAGGTGAAAAGACCAATAGTTTCACCTTTGTGCAGGACTCGATGACAACGCGACATGAGCTGGCCGCTCCTGCCGCAGCCCCCATTTGTGTGAAGGTTGCGGGCATGAGCGAAGAGGCTGCTGCTACAGCTTTGGTGTATCTAAGGGCTGAGGATGGAAGTACGGTGATGTTGAGTTATGACGCCGGAGCTTGGGTGGCTGATGAGGTGGAACTGGGGGATTATATCCTGAGCGGTTCGGCTGAGGGCTATCGGTTCGGTGAGTGCTCCATCACCGTGACAGCAGGAGAAGCAGAAGAATATACACTTCAGACAGAGGTGACTTCAACCGTGCGCGGCAGAATTCTGAATGCCGGGGGAACAAGTGGCCTAGAGGCAGTACATGTGGTGCTGTGTAAGGAAGGCGAGGTTGTTGGTGTAACTCAGACGGATGAGTCGGGTTATTATGAAATAAGCGGAATTGCCGTGGGTGATTACACCCTGCACCTGAATGGGGCAGATGGCCGAGAGCTTGCGAAAGTGGCGCTTACTCCGGAATCTGCCGTACTTGGCGATGTGGCGTTGAACCAGGGCCATACGGTGATTGGGGCTTTGCGTGGGGCCCCCACACATAGTACTGTATCTCTGTATAGTGGGGCAAACTGCGCGTATACAACTGTCTTGAAATCTGATGGTTCATATTCCTTTACAGGGGTTGCTCCGGGAGCATACCGACTGCTGGTTAATGAGGTTGAAATAGACTCCGACTATGTGCTGACTTTGCCGGAGGGTGAAACCAAGGTGGATATACCTGAGAAAATAGCACTGCAAGGAGCCCGGATCACAGGTGTTGTGCAAGGGATGGAAGCAGATTTCGTGCAGTTGTACAAGGATGGTGTTTTTGTGGCTGCAGCCGATGTTTCTTCTCTCGGTGGGTTCAATTTCATAGTGGGGGCTCCCGGTGATTACAAACTGCAGGCTTTTAACATAGAGTCAGGAAAAATGAGTTCACCGGCAGTTGTGTCTGTCAGCGATAATACATTAACAACGAACGTAGAATTACAACTTGCAAAGGGTGCAATTCACGTCAAAAATGAGATTAATTTGTCAGACGAAGCTGTGTATGAGTTATACTCATACCTTGAAGAAGGAGGCTTGCGCTTGGTGACCCAGCTACGCAAGACAACGTCATCTGAGTGCATCATCGATGGATTGTCGGAAGGTGCATACCTATTGGTGGCGAAAGACGGTGCTCTATATTCAGAACAGGATGTAAGAGTAACGGGAAGTGAGCCTGTGCTATTGGAAATCAACGACGTACAGCCGTTGCAAAGTGTTTCGGTTGAGTTGGTCGGTCAAGGGGGAGGTATTAGTGTAAATAAAGTAAAGATTTATTGTTATAATAGCTCTACCGGAGAATATGTGACTCATTCGGAATGTAGCGCCCAAGATTCATTTGCTTTGCAATTAGAGCACTTGCCGAAGGGGAAGTATGTGGTTGTTGCAGTAGCTGATGATGCCAGCTTGTATGGGACGGAAGAGGTTGACACAAATGTTAAAACGGAAGTATCTGTTCAGTTGTCTTCGGCTTCCCGGACAATACGCGGCAAGATAACCGGGGTTGATGCAGAATATATCAAAGATACGAGAATCACGTTGACTGATGCGCTTGGATGCCCGATAGCGACAGTAAACGCAGACGTGAACGGTAGTTATGAATTGGCGGTACCGGAGGATGTAGACGTTGCTCGTCTCGTGGTTATTAATACAACAACGGGACAGTATGGAATGTCTGAGTCGTATGGGAGCCAAGGTAATTGCGACATTGTTTTACAAGAAAGAGGCCGGGAAACCGCCATTGCCGGAGAAAATAATGAAAACGCAAGCAAGGAACAAAGTACCCATCCGGGCATTGTTGGTGTTGCTGCCATGCACACACCAACAATCGTGTGGTTACAGCAGCTTCGCAATCGATTAAATGGAAGCGTGAGGGATGCTCTGGTAAAAGATGATGTCACCTCTAAATGTTGTGATACTTCGCAGTATGATTTGTACATGAAACTTCAGCAACAAACAATGGAAAAAGCTGAAAATTCCCTTTGTCATGCCGAAGCTCAGCGAAATAGTACCTTAGTTTCTTGTTTTTCTGTGCTTAATGAGGTTGGCCTTATGGCTCTTAGCCTTTCAAGGTTGCGACAAGTGCAGGCGATACTGGGAGCGTATGAAAATATACAATTGTTGCAGGCTGCGTACAGTCTTGGTGAGTGTATATCTTCGTTCTGGCAAAACAGAGGCTCTTTGACAAAAGAAAACATCATTGAGGGAATAGAGACTTTTATTAGCAACTTTACTGCCATTCTTCCAACATTTGCTGAATATGCAGCAAATCGGCAGGCTGCAAGGACAGCATCTCAATTCTTGAGCGACATCGTACAAGATCTCAAGCTTTTGGAAAGTATGAAAAAGATTGAGGGTGTGGATTTGTCGGCTCAAATTGTCGAACTCCAAAAGGCTATACAATTGAATACACATGATTTGAGATTCCTTGTGGCGAGTAAGCCCGACATAGCGGCATGCATAGATGCTAATACGATGCGGAAGCTGGATATATTAAGTAATCTGGATGCGGCAAGTCCGAGAGCAATTAATTTCTTAGATTTGGGAAGCTCTTCGCTGATGGCCTCCGTTGAGAAGGGAGTTCGCGCCTTAGACGCTATATCGACTGTATGTGATATTATAGGCGATATATTCCTCATTAAAGATGCTTGGGATGTGGGTAATGACATTGTGCAGCTGCGCAAGACTGTTGAAGCTTTGGAAAAAGATGTGGATGAGGCGTACATGGCCACAACTTGGGCAGCAACAGCGAAAGCTCAATTATTGGCGTGCATTGCAGAAAAGGGACCTGATTGTCAGGACGAAGATGATCCCACAGAGGATAAGCTTCCGAAGGAAACCAAGAAATCCTGGGATCCGAATGATATCACGGGCCCTGCCGGTGTAGGCGCTCAGAACTGGGTAGCGAATGGCGAGCAGAAGTACATCATCCAATGCGAGAACGATGCCGAAAAGGCTTTTGCGCATGCCGCGCGGGTGGTTATCAAACAGCAGCTGGATGATGATTTGGACTGGAGCACCTTCCGCATTGGAGCCATGAATATGGGAGGCTATTATATAGAAGTTCCGGAGGGGATGAGTGAGTATAAGGCTCGTCTCGATTGGCGCGAAACGCATGGCCTGTATGTGGATGTGGAGGTGTCGTTGGATTATGCCACGGGGATGGTCACTTGGAGCTTCACGAGTATCGATCCGGAGACAGAGGATATTCCCGTGTCGCCTGAGATGGGCTTGCTTGCACCTAACTTCAATCCACCGGAGGGTGATGGTTGGGTGGAATACAGCATCCAGCCCAAGGCCGGGGCAGAGACCGGAGCTAAAGTTGAGTCACAAGCGACAATCGTGTTCGACTGGAATGCCCCCATTGATACTCCTCATATCTTTAACACCTTGGATAAAACCGCGCCCACGGCTGGTATGGTGACGAAGACACGCCGCATAGATGCCCACCGCTATGCGGTGAGCTGGCAGGGGCAGGATGCGGAATCGGGAATCGGGGCGTATGATGTGTATGTGTCCCGGGACGGTGGGGAATGGGAATTGTGGGCTTCCGATATCTCTCAGACAACTGCCGTATATACTGCAGAGAGTGAGGCTCATGAATACCGTTTCCGGGTGGTGGCCACGGATAACGTGGGCAACGTGCAGCAGGATAAGCAACGCAACAGTGGAGAACTTGTGCTGGATCATAATCCGGCAGAGGGAGCTCCGACTGTCCTGAGTGTAGCTGCAACGTCCGATGTTTCTACTGGATTTGTGACCGGGTTCACTGCCACCTTCAATGTGAAAATGAATCTTTCTACCCAGTTGAAGGATGGAAGTTTGGCTGAGTATGTGGTTCTTGTCCATGAGCAGGCCGGTGCTGTTGACATGAGTAGCGGGACGTTTAGTTATGATGCTACTGCGAGTGTGCTTAGCTGGGTAAGTAGTACTCCGCTGCGTGCCGGGGAATATCGCTTGGAAATGCAGCCCGGTGTGTTGAAGAGCAGCAAGGGTGCTGTCCTGGCTTCTGCACAGGTGCCGGCCTTTACCGTGCGTCACTTTATGGATGCCTCCGGGGCGTACTCAGCGCCGACCGTGGCTGATGTGAATGGCGATGGCTTGGCTGATTTGCTGGTTGGTGAGAAGAATGCCGAGGGCGCTGGTGCAGTGCGTCTGTTCATCAACACCGGCACCGCAGAAAATCCCGCATTTGCTGCAGGACAGTATATCCAGACACCGCAGGGCATGCTGGTAGTCGAGGCTACCGGTTGTCAGGGCGCTGTTCCTGCTGTGGGTGATATGAACGGTGACGGCCTAGCGGACCTGCTCATCGGTAAGGCTGATGGTACCGTACAGCTTTATATCCGGGAACAGCCTGCCGCAGACGGTAGTGCCCCCTTGTGGTCTGATTACGGCAAGCTCAAGGGGCTGGATGTGGGAGACCGTGCCACACCCGTGCTTGTTGATTGGAATAGTGATGGACGTGTTGATTTGTTGGTCGGTAATGCGGAGGGTAACATCTGCCTTTATCTTGATACCGCAGCTAAGGGGGTGCCTTCATTCGGAGCCGGACAATATCTGTATGATGGTGGCAACTTACTGACGGTCCCCACAGGTCGCAGCTCCTTTGTAGTGGGCGATTGGGATGGTGATGGTTTGGCTGATATCATTTCCGGCAATACTGCAGGGCAGTTGGTATTCTTCCGTAACTATGGTACAGTAGGGGCTCCATTGTTCGCAGGATATGAATTATTGTCCGCAGATGGTGGTGTCTTTGACTTGCCCGGTAGTTCCCGTAGCCGTTTGGCTGCGGTGGATTGGGATGGTGATGGTCAGCTGGATTTGCTTGTTGGTGCTGAGGATGGTAGCTTGCATTTGTTGCTGAGCAAAGATACCTCGTATGGTGAAGTTGGCAGCATCTCCGTAGAGAACCACCCGAATCTGGATGATGTACCTCAGGGCTCGCAGGCGTTGCAGCTGAGTAGTGCTTATGATGGCTCCGGTATCTATAGCATTTCTGTTCAGGATTCTCTGAGCCGTACGGATAGTACCGATTTCTACAGTGTGTATCCGATTGGAAATGGAACCTGTCATGTGAGTCTGAACTCTGCCGCGCTGGATGCTGCAGTGCGTTTGAGCGTTGGGGTTCTGAATGAGTCGGGAGACTTCATGAGCATGCAGGAATTGATATTGACTGCGGGGGCTGCCATAGATGCTTTGCCCGGAGTTTCGGTGAAGGATGGTGAGCCTCTGTTCATCCGCGTGGCAACTGTCGATTCTTCTGAAGAGACGGAATATTCCCTCAATATCAGCAGCACCGTGCCCTCTGTTGGTAGCAACCTTGCCACGCAGAATAATAGCGCGGACGAAGCCGCAGAACTTACTTCCGCTTCTTCTTCTGTTCGTGGTTGGGTGGGTGCCGGAGATGCTTGCGATTTCTACCGCGTGGAGATGGCTGCCGCCGGCAGTTTGAGCGTGGCGCTGGGTGAGCTGGAGAGCAATACACGTGTGCGCCTGTATAGCGAGCGAGCAGATGGTAGCCTAGCCCAGCTGGATTCCCGTCTGGTAAAGAGTGGTGGTGAGTTAGAGCGAGCTCTCTCCCTCACCGCCGGAACCTACTATATAGAGGTTGCCGCTGGGGATGCCGGCATGGGCTCCTGCAACACTTCTTACCTGCTGCAGATAGAGAAAGATGAGGAGGTGACGGATGAAAATCGCCGAAACACCATTGCTTGAACTTGGAAATGAATTTTAACATCGTATCATTGCAACATTTTATGAGAACACAATTTATTTTGGCTTTCCTTTCTGCTGTTTCTGCCGTCGGTGCTTATGCAGCAGAGTATACAGTAAGCACTGCAGAAGGTTTCGAAAATGCTTGGAATACAGCAAGCCCCGGAGATGTCATTGTGCTTGTCTCAGAGGTTATTAATCTGAGTACGGCAGATTTGCTTCCGGTAGAGGGGATAACGATTAAGTCTGCCTCTGACAGAGCCTGTTCCTTGCTGGCTTCTAAGCAACTAGCCTTGAACGACGTGAATTTGCAGAATGTGAATTTTGAAAACAATCTCTCCGGGGAACAATCTGTGCTGAAGGTAACCTCTTCTGTCATGACGGGAGGAGGGATATCCGGAACCCACACCGGCTCAGCTGCGGTGTTAGTTGATGAAGATGGTGTCCTGACAGTGAATGGAGGTTCGGCCTTTATTAACAATACCTCTAATGGTATGGCCGGAAGTATCAGCGTAGGAACGGGTGGTGCATTGATATTAAATGCAGACTCAGGTGACATTGAGTTTAACGGCACTGCTCCGGTGGATGTATACTTGGATTCGTCTGCAACCATGCAGATTTCAACGGCTGAGGGTAGACACATCCTTTTTGGTGGCGGTGTAGCCTCTGCCTCCTCGTCAGCCATTGTCGCTACCGGTGATGGCGTGATAACTCTGGGGGATGGCACAGATTATGCCGGGGCTCTGACAATCAATGGTGGTGTTGCGGTACTCAATGGTACTGCGTGGGGTGGCAGTAAGGTTGAAGTTGGTACAGATGGTTGTCTGGAGTTGAAGACTCATGCGCAGATCTTTGCCTCTTCCATTACCTCTTCCGGTACTTTTATTGTGTCAGGAGACGCTTCAGTTGGGTGCTTTGGTGAGACTTGCGATATGTCAATTACCTTGTCTGGCAATATGATCTTTGCCGGTGGGGCAACTCTTACGGCCTTAGGCACGTTGAGCTTTGGTGAGGGTATCGAGCTTACCGTGAGTGGTTATGAAGAAGGCGTTCATCGCCTGATAGATGGTAATGGTTCTGAAATTGATATTAGCAGCATTTGTGGTACCATTTCCGGTGAGCGGAAATATGAATATTCTCTGATTGTGGAGGATGGGGATGTATTCTTGAGCGTGGTACGTAGCGGGCGAGAACTTACATGGCTGGGCGCAAAAAAGTCTGTATGGCAGCTGGAAAATGCGACGCTGTGGGATAGTGCTGAAGGCTTTGTTGTGTATGAAGATGGAGATTTTGTTTCGATTGCTGATGGCACCGTTACCATCGAAGGGCAGGTGGCTCCCGGTTCTCTCACGCTCAATCCCGACAAGGCGCTTACCTTCAAGACGAAGCTTGATAAGAAGACGGGTGTATGGTCCGGCGCTATCACGGGTGAGACGGAGGTGACTATCGCGGCCGGCCCTAAGGGCAAGGTGACGATGAACGATGGCAACACCTATACCGGCACCACTACCATTAAATCCGGTACGGTGAATGTGGGCGGAGCGGATTCGTTCGGCGAGAGCTCGGTGACCATCTCCGGCGGTACGCTCGATTTGAAGGGCAAGGCCGTGGCGAATGCCATCACGCTGGCTGGTGAAGCGGCCATCAAGGGCGGTGCCAAGTATGCGGGCGAGCTCACGATGACCGATGGTGAGCTGCTGAAGGGCTCAGTGTTGAATGTGGCAGAAAAGGCCACTTTGGTGAACGGTGAGGTGAGCGGCACGCTTTCCGGCATCGGCACGGTGTATGTGACGGGTGAGGTGGAGTTGGAATCCACCGGCAAGCTGACGACCAATGGCCTGAATATCTCCGGCAAGTTGGAAGTGGGCTCCAAGGGGCTCGCCATGAATGCCAAGAGCTCTGCCATCACGATTGCCGACGGCACGTTGGAATCGGAGGGCAAGCTGAGCGCCTACTCGCTCACGATGCAGGGTGGCAAGCTGGAGATGGACAACGCCAAACCCATGGCGGTGACGCTCAACGGCCTAGCAGATTTGAGTACCAAGGCCAATGTCAATCTCTACGGTGCTTTCACTGCGGCAGATTTGGATATGGATGATTCCACCTTCACGCTGGCCATGGCAGAGGAAGATATCACCACCAAGAATCTGCCCAAGCCGCAGAAGCTCACGCTCAAGGACAAGAATGCCACGAGCGAGCTCACCAACGGCTCCACGCTGGATATCATGGGCAGCATGACGGTGGCTGGTGGGTTGAAACTGAGCGACAGCACGCTCTCGCTGCATGATTGGGATGAAGCGCAGAAGCCAAAAGCCCAGACCCTCACGGTGAAGGGCGCGCTGGATATTGCCGATGCCGCCAAGGATGATGCTACCGAGCTGTACCTCACAGGCAAGCTCACCGCGGGCAGCATGAATCTGACCAACTCTGACATCAAGTTGGAGAACACACAGACGGCGCAGAGTATCACGCTCACGCTGGCCAAGGGGGCTGATAAACAGCCTGTTACCAACACCTTCACCGATTCCACTCTGGATATCAACGGCAGCATGACCGTGGCGGGCACGCTGGCGATGAATGGCTCAAGCCTCACGCTGGAGGATGATGCCGCCAAGCCCAAAGCCATGGGCCTCACGGTGAAGGGCGCGCTGGATATTGCCGATGCCGCCAAGGATGATGCTACCGAACTTTACCTCACGGGCAAGCTCACCGCGGGTAGCATGGACCTGACCAACGCCGACATCACGCTGGAGAATGCACAGGCCGCCCAGAGCATCACGCTCAATCTGGCCAAGGATGCTGATAAACAGCCTGTTACCAACACCTTCACCGGTTCCACGCTGGATATCAACGGCAGCATGACCGTGGCGGGTGCGCTGGCGATGAATGGCTCAAGCCTCACGCTGGAGGATGCTGCCGCCAAGCCCAAGGCGCTGGGCCTCACGG
>Ga0233362_1000081_pt1 | contig 21637 bp, 14 predicted proteins | sample ElkDunMinimDraft_22_FD_180674 | JGI IMG/M metagenome (GOLD analysis project Ga0233362, IMG submission 180674) | Fecal eukaryotic communites from dung pellets of Tule Elk in California, USA - Elk Dung C1 | ecosystem: Host-associated > Mammals > Digestive system > Large intestine > Fecal | place... | reverse complement strand
GGGCATACGACATTGGCTACGGTGGTCTGGATCACATCTTGGCATCCGGGCGCAATGTAAAGGTGCTGGTGATGGATACGGAAGTGTACTCCAACACCGGTGGACAGTGCTCCAAGGCTACCCCGCGTTCCGCCGTGGCCAAGTTCGCCACCCGCGGTAAGGACCAGGTGAAGAAGGATATTGGCTACATGGCCATGACCTACGGCAACATCTATGTGGCCTCCATTGCCATGGGCTCCAACGATGAGCACGCCCTCAAGACCCTTGTCGAAGCAGAAGAGTATGATGGGCCCGCCCTCATCATTGCCTACAGCCACTGCATCAACCACGGCATCAACATGGCCCAGGGCTTGGATCGCCAGAAGGATGCCGTAGACTGCGGTCGCTGGTTGCTCTACAACTTCAACCCCGACAACATCAAGCTGGGCAAGAACCCGCTCACCATCAAGAGCCGCAATCCCAAGATGCCCGTGCGCGATGCCCTCATCGGCGTGGATGGCAAGGGTGGCGAGAACCGCTTCAAGATGCTGGCCAAGAGCAACAAGGCCAACTTCGAGAAGTTGCTGGCTCTGGAAGAGCAGGACATCAAGCGCCGCTGGCGTTTGTACCAGGCTCTGGCCGCTATCGACTACTCTGCCGAGGCTGAAAACCAGCCGGAAGCCTGAGATTGCCACTAGCTCACTAAGCTTTCAGCGGGAGTTGCGCCAAACGCAGCTCCCGCTTTTTTAATACACCCAACGCCACATGCGCAATACATTGTTTCCCATTTAACGGGACATCAGCCAATTTTCCATGGGGCTGTATATCTTGTGGATAACAAAGGAAACCGCTATGCTTAACACAACGCTGGATATCGCGAACAACACATTGTTCAACCACGTTGCATGCAATTGATCAATATAACCGGCATGAAACAGTAGCGCTCGGATAATGCGTTGGCAGGGCACGTGTGTCAGATATATCAAAAATGACAGTTGAGATAAAAGCGAAACCCATTTTTGAGGAGCAGCATTCAGCTGAGAAAAAAGGGCAAACCAAATAAGACAAGCGAACCAAGTAAAGGGAGAAACGTAAGAGGCAACCATGTCATGTACCTTCTCATTCGCAGAGCTCTGCATCAACGAAAAATACGCCCAGCATGTGCAAGCGATAATGACTAGAATCAATAGCGTAAGACACACCCAGATACCCGGTAGCTTTTTCTTGTCTGCAAGCTCCATGATGACCGCGCCGAGCATAAAATAACCAAGGAAAAACACAGCCGCAAAAGGTTGAGGCAGCGAGAATCCGGAATCCGGCAAAACGATACCCACACCATATAAAAGAAATGCAATGGCAACAAAATAATTAAAACTCAATTTCTTCCACAATTTGGCTAAAAAGGGCACAAAGAAATACAAGCCCGGCAACATGCAAATATACCAAAGCGGCACAACGGCACCACCACCATACCAACGCAGCGTTCGGTACAATAATTCTTGGGTTCCATATTTACCCATCACATATTCATCCCACAAGGGTGTTTGCCAGAAAAAGGCCAATAGCAAGAAGGCTATGGTGAGTGGGGCCAATTTCTTGATGCTATGCCACCAAAAACGACCTGCATTCTCGTTTCGTCCATTACGAATCAAAAATGCACCGCTCATCAACAAAAAGAGAGGAACAGCTACCAATACAATAGAAAGTACCAGTGAAGTAAGTATATTGTGTGCTGTACTCGTTGTATTTTCCAAATACCATGCATGATTTACAGCAACCATTAGTGCGGCTATACCCCGCAAATAATCCAATCCGCAATGGCGAGCTTTCACTCGCTCCGAACTTCCCTCTGTCTGTACTCCAATTTGTGACATACTAAATCTCTATACATTCACCGGCTACCTCCATCCTGTGCAGGCTGAATGATTACCTGACCATCAGCTTGTCCGGATGAAAACGGAATGGCTCTGTCAATTGCTGCATTTTTGCACATAATCCACGCAACAACAATGATAAAACAAGGTAAGATTACCATTTTCAATGCGTAAATCAAGCCTTTTCCTCGTTCAGATATATCAAGCATGTTTCCAGATTCATTTGAAACAAAGCTCATGGCATAATTCCGGCTTGCAACACAGGACAGATACCTTTACGCTAAAGGACGTGAAAAATCTTCTTCTCCTTCTTCTTTGCTTTTTTTCCTTTCAAACGTACGCTTGGCAACAAGTGAATGAGCGTGTGCCCGAACCGGCACGCGAGTTCCGTGCAGCTTGGGTGGCTACCGTGTACAATCTTGATTGGCCCTCCCGCGCAGGGCTATCTGCCGGGCAACAAAAGGCAGAACTACTGGGCATCCTCAACAAAGCGGTGCAGCTCAAGCTCAATGCCATCATCCTGCAAGTGCGCCCCAATGGGGATGCGCTCTACAAATCCGGCATCGAGCCCTGGAGTTCTTGGCTGAGCGGCCCCGGCAAAAGCCCGGGCTATGACCCTTTGGCCTTTGCCATCGCAGAAGCCCACCGTCGCGGCATTGAGCTACACGCATGGTTCAACCCCTTCCGCGCCACAATTGATGGGCGCCCCATCGGCCGAGGGCACATTGCATCCCGCCAGCCCGGCCTCATCAAGCGAGCCGGCAAAACCACCATGCTGGATCCCAGCAAAAGCGCAGCCCAAAGCCACGTGCTCAACGTCATCATGGATGTGGTGCGGCGCTACGATATAGATGGAGTGCATCTGGATGACTACTTCTACCCCTATCCCCCGCACCACAACATTGCAGATGGCCGCACCCCGGCGCAGCGCCGCGCGGTGATTGATGCCTTTGTGCAAAAGCTTTACCGCAGTGTCAAATCCGCCAAACCGTGGGTGCGCGTAGGCATCAGTCCCTTCGGTATTTGGCAACCGGGCTATCCCCAAGGAGTACAAGCAGGGGTGAATGCCTACGAACATTTGGCCTGCGATGCCCGCAAATGGCTAGCAAAAGGCTGGGTGGACTACCTTTCTCCCCAGTTGTACTGGCGCATTGAAGGGCCGCAAAGCTTCACCGCCCTCATGCAGTGGTGGAGCGCCATCAACCCGAATCGCCCCGTGTGGCCCGGCATTGCATCCGTGCGCATCAACAGCTCGGAAGACCCCGGCCGCCCCGCCTCCGAAATCGGCGCACAAATTGATTATTCCCGCAGGCTTGCCCGCCAAAGCGCCGGCCAACTTTACTGGAGCTGGAAATCAATCGGCACCAACCGCGGCGGAGTGCAAGCCCAGCTGGAAGCCCGCTATCGCGGCTACGCCGTGCCGCCAGCTATGCCTTGGTGCGGCAATGCCCGCCCGGCAGCCCCGGTGGTGCAGCTGCAAATGACCCGCCGCGGTGTGGGGCTCGTGTGGCAACCGCAGGATGGAAGTGCTCGCAAATGGGTAGTGCAGGCACGCCGTGATGGCCGCTGGGCAACTTTGTGTGTGCTCCCGGGTAGCCGCCGCAATGTAACCCTGCCGGCAAGCATGCTCAGCGGAGCTGATCGCATTGCCGTGCGGCCCATCTCTGCCTGCGGAAACAGCGGCACCCCCGGCGTGCTGGCCCGCTAAAGCAAGGCATCTTGGTGCACAATCGGGGGTGCTTGTGGTTAGCCATGGGGCTTCATCAGCCCTTCATGCCGGAGATGCGGCCATCTGCATCCACGCGGATATCGCAGGCAGCAGGCACCTTGGGCAGCGCGGGCATGCGCAGGATATCCCCGCACAGCGCCACGAGGAAGCCGGCACCATTGGCAATTTCAAAATCACGCACCGTCACGGTGAATCCCTTGGGGCGTCCGGTCAGGGAGGCGTTGTCGGAAAGAGAGTTCTGGGTCTTGGCCATGCAGATGGGCAAATTAGTAAGCCCGTTGCGTTCCATGAGCGCCAATTTCTTCTGGGCCGCCTTGGTGAGCACCACGCCATCAGCGCCGTAAATCCCCTTGGCAATAGCTTCCATGCGCTCCACCACGGGGATATCCAAGCTATACAGGCAGCTGAAGGGGGGCTGGTCATCGGTGATGCTATCCACTACCGTCTGAGCAAGCTCTACGGAACCGGCACCGCCTTTGCCAAACACATTGGCCACGGCGCAACCTACACCCATAGAGGCACACAGAGCCTTCACTGCAGCAATTTCTTCCTCCGTATCGGAAGCTTCAAAAAGGTTGATAGCCACCGTGATGGGGCGCTTGTACAAGCGTGCGCTCTCAATATGAGCAGCCAAATTATCCAAGCCACGGCGCACTGCCTCCACGTTGGGAGTTTCCAAATCCGTCTTGGCCACGCCGCCGTGCATCTTGAGTGCGCGAATGGTCGCAACAATCACGATAGCATCGGGAGAAAGGCCACTCTGGCGGCACTTGATATCCAGGAACTTCTCTGCGCCCAAATCAAAGGCGAAACCGGCCTCTGTCACCGCGTAATCCGCACATGCCAGCGCCATGCGAGTAGCAATCACAGAGTTGCAACCATGTGCGATGTTGGCAAAGGGACCACCATGTACAAATGCGGGCACGCCCTCCAGCGAACGCACCAAATTGGGGTTGATAGCCTCTCGAAGAATGGCCAGCAAAGCATCCGTCACGCCGAATTCCTTGGCATACACAGCCTCGTCCTCATCGGTAAAGCCCACCACGATATTGTCGATGCGACGGCGCAGGTCATCCATATCCTCGGCCAAGCAGAAGCAAGCCATGATTTCGGATGCGGGGGTGATGTTGAAGCCATCTTCACGCGGCACGCCATTGCGATTGAGGCCCACCACAATGCTGCGCAGGGAGCGGTCATTCATATCCATCACACGCTTCCAAGTGACCTTGTTTTGGCTCAGTTTGGTGGTACCATAGAACAGAGCATTATCAATCACAGCCGCCAGCAGGTTGTTGGCAGCGGTGATGGCGGGAAAATCGCCGTTGAAGCACAGGTTGATGCTATCCCCGGGGGTGATACTGGAGGCACCGCCACCTGTGGCACCGCCTTTGCGCCCGAACACGGGACCCATGGAAGGCTCGCGCAGAGCCAAGCAGGCATCCTTGCCAATGGCTTTCAGCCCCTGGGCCAAACCAATGGAAACAGTCGTCTTGCCCTCACCGGCGGGCGTAGGCGTGAGCGCGCTCACCAGAATCAGGCGACCCTTGCGCGGTTTTTCGCGCAGCACCTGAATGCTCACCTTGGCCTTATCGCGGCCATAAGGCACCACATACTGTTCATCCAGCCCCAGTCGGTCTGCCATCTCTGCAACAAAACTCTGATTTGTGCTCATGCGCCTATCATAGCACAGAACTGGCAGTATAGCAACCGTTATCTTCCCTTTTACATTCTTGCTAAACGCGGCGCGCGGCGCACGTTGACCGGTGCCACAAGCCCGTGGGAGAGAGCCTCGGCAAACATGCGGGCCGCATCAGCACTATGCGAGCTGGAATCGTGCAGAGGTGTTTCCCGGCAGGTGCCGCCGGTGCCGGGCGGAGCCGTACGGTACATTTCCAAGCAGGTGAGGCCGGAGGGCTCCCGCTCTCCCGTGGGGGTGAGCCGTTGGTGCATGGTATCCGGGTGAAACCAGCTGTGCACCAAGATACCACGCAGAGTGTTGATACCACGCCACACATCCGGCGTGCGGGGTACTACACGCACAGCCACAATCCCCTGCCGGGCCAAACTTTCTACGTAAGAATGGCCGTGAGGGTCACGGTGAGCGGCATCATGCGGCAGGAAATGAGCCGCAATGGGGCCGTAGCGTTGTTCCCATTCGCGTATCTTGCCGGCGTAGTGTTCCAGTGGGTACTGATTGGCCGCATAGTGGTTGAGCCAGTATACATCCCTGCCCCAATGCTGAATGAGCCAAATGGCAGTATGATCGCTCAGCCCCAAATCCCATGCGGCATACAGGGGCTCGGATGGGTTGTAGGCAAACGCCGCCCCGATGCGCCCCTGCTCTCTCAGCAAGGCCATTTGCGCTCCATAGATAGCACCGTCATTCCCGGTGGAGAAAGCTTCTTCCGGGGTGGAGGGGTATTCCTGACACATGGCGGCCCCCATGGTACGCTGCATGCGGGCATACCATTGTTTTTGGCGGGGGCTGAGCTGCACTCCGCTTGTTTGCTCCAGCTTCTCAAAGTAAGCCGCAGCGGCATCATCCCAGCCGGGACGGCCTGTGAGGGCATAGTCCGGGTGATCGAACCAGCTGAAGAAGAAGAATCGAAAATCCAGCGGGGTGAGCTCACCCTTGGCGGTATTCTCCATCGCCTGCACCATCATTTCGTAATTCACTCCGTAGCGACCACCCTCGTGGGTGCTTTCCAAGATGATAGTACCCTCTGCCGGCACCGTGTTGATAGCCCCGGTGCGTATCTCCCTGGCACGCCAAGGCGAATGCACCGACACGTGCGCCAGCTCCGACACATGAAGGAACTGCAAGGTACCACCACGCAGCGTTGTACCGAGGCGAATATCGCTGCCATTGGCAAAAGCCAAGCGGGTGCGGGCATCTGCCACGGGACGCAAGGCAGCCTTTTTCTGCACACCGGAGCGTTGTTTGAGCAGAGAGCCTAGGCAAGCCAGAGCCTTTTCCTCTCCCGCTGCGCCGGGTGGCACATAATCCAAATGCTCCCACGCAAAGCGTATTTTTTCGAGTTTTTGCTCAGCATCCGGCAGGGTCTTATCAATGATACCGGCGTGATAATTGGGGGTAAACAGGCAGCGGTCCAGCATCAACATAGCCACATAGGTAGATATGCCCAACTGGCGCGCTTTGAGCACCGCATTGCGATTCCACAAATGCCTGTGCAAGCGATTTTGGGCTGCGTTTAGGCGGAAGCGCTGCATGTGACCACTCTTGTTCTCAATCCAGTACAAGTGGTTGAGGCGCCAGAGTGGGTTATCCAAACGCCCGTGTAAGGATGGGTGTATATGTGGGGATTCCATGGGGGTGTGCATCGGAAGGTTCATCACGACTCCTCATCGCCAAAGTCAAAGAGGCCCTGCCTGCGCTTGCGCGTAGATGGAGCAGCCGGTGTGTCTGCAGCTTTCATGCCGGGGAATTTGAACTTGAACAAATCCCCCCATACATCCGCATCATCCGTTTCCACTGCCTTCATGAGCGGGGCTTGGGACGCATCTTCACGGTGGACAATCGGTGGCGGCTCCGGCGTCGCGGTCGGGGGAGCTACTTGTGGCTCAGGAGAGGCTTCCGGCAGCGCAGGTGCATCCTCTATCTTCTTGGGAGCCCAGAGTTTCCCTTGGGCCCCCGAATTATTTTCCGCGCTGAAGTCGAACTGCATCAACTCCAAGGGAGGCAGGGCCGCTTCATCCACATCCACAGGGCCAAAGTCCGCATCCTCCTCTTCTTCTATTTGGGATATATCTCTGGCACGGGGCAATTTGACAACCGGTAGCCACAAATCATCATCAGCCTGCATTGTTGCCGGGGACTCTTCTTCAGCGGGAGACTCATCTCGCAGTGATGCAAATTGAGCCGCTGCCGGGCTCGGCTTGGTTTGCGTGCGGGCAGCCTCCCGCAGCACACGCAGCACCAGATTGTAATCCCCCTCGCTCTTGCTCAAACGCTGGGTGATAGCCTTCAGCGCAGAGCGCGATTCCGGTACCTCCGGGTGACAGCTATACTCATATAACGCATTGACCAAGCAATAGGTCAGCGCATTGCCATAGTCCACCTGCTCCGGGTACGCACCTTTGAGGGTATCCAAGAATCCGGTATCAACAGCCAGCCGCATCAGCATCTCGCGCGGACTCACATTGATGGGAGAATCCTCGTTATCATACTCAAACGGATGTTGCACAATGAGCTCCAGATTTTGGCGAATGGCAGCCATGCGGCCTCTGTTCATACTCTCTTCGTTGCGGTTCTGGTCGCCCCAAGGTCTGAAATTCTCCAGCGGCTGCATGGCCTGCGCCATCAACTCAGGCGTATCTGCCATCTGGCGTTGGAAAATATAGGCACCTCTGGTACACTGCACCACGTAGGGGTTGGACACGTTGGGATGGTGCGCGTAAAACTCACCGGGCATCAGGCGGCACATATCGTTGACTTTGGCCGGGTTTTTGTATACCGTGACGTTGCCGAACACCTCATCATGATCGGCTGGCAAGATGGAATTATACAGCAAATCCACGTTGGCCACCTCATCATCCATTTGCATATCTTCCACTGTTTCCATTCTATCTCGCATTTGCAAGAGCGGCTCCAGCGGATTATCGATGATTTCCCAGTCATTCACGCGGCGGGGAGTCTTGCCTTTTAGCCCGCCGTATTCCACCCCCTTCCAGCTAATCTTGCCGCCCTTAAAAATAGGGCGAGTAGCCGGGAACATGCGTAGGCGACTCATCAATGCCAAGGCTTTTCCCACCTCCTGCGGTGCATTCTCGTCCATTTGGAATTTACCATACGGCACCACCGTGGGGGGGAGCACATGGCTCCCGGGATGCAGGGGCAACCCCGTGTAGTTGGGCTCCTCCAGCCGCTCCATGACCGGCATCTTGCGATCTATCAGCAACATGCTGGCATGGGGTTCTGTTGAATCCAGATATCCATACTGCCGCAAGTGCGGATGCTGCCTCAGAATACGAGCCATTTCAAACACGGCCGTGCGGAGGCGCACCACATCACTCTCATCTTGCTGCTCCAAATCATCGTCCGCATCATCTGCAGCAGCTTTCTGTTCCGGGTGAAGCACAGGATTCATGAATGCAGCCAAGAGACGCTTTTCATAATTGCCAAGCCCGGACCAGCCAGCTTGCGGATCGTGCAGGAAGTTGAGCCAGCGTTGGGGCGAGCTGCGCAGCACCTCCTCGCCACACAACAGCTGCATCCAGCCTTGCTCCATCTGCATGACAGGGTCTTTCCCCAACGACATGTCGAAGAGCTGCCGCATCTGCTCATCCTGATTTTCCCGAAAGAATGGCTTACCACGCAAGCTCTCCATCATGGGAGCCAAGCGCCGCAACTTTTCAGAAGATTTGCGGTTCACCCACATCATAAGGGTGCGATCATACACGCCACGCGCCACGGTACGGCGCGCGTGCCGCTGGTATTCATGTGTGGGCTTTTCATCAACCACGGAAGGAGCCAGCGGCGTGAGCTGTAGCCACAATCGAACCGAATCCGGCATTTCCAATTCTTTTGGGTTGGAAAGCAGGTAGCAGGTGGTATACACGGACATTTTATTGGCCAAGGCGGACGTACGATTACGACTCCAACGCACATGCGCAAGCGTATTGGGATCCGGGAAATACTTTTCCATGGCCTCCTTCATCAGCGGAAAATCCTGTTCCACGCGGGTCAGAAAGCGCTCCAACTCCTTTGAATCCACGCGTTTGGATTTCAGCATGCGCTCCCAAAATACGCGTGTGCGGCTTTGCAGGTAAGACACGGGGGATACCACGGTAAAATGATTCACCTCATAACGCCCTGTGGTAGCATCCGCCGCAGAGAACAACGGCGTTACCCCATCGTCTTTCTCATGCTGAACCGGGCAAAAATGACTAAACGACCGATTCACAAACATGCCGGGCTGCAAAAAAGCGGCTCGCTCATCCATCAGTTTCAGCATGTCGCGCGAAGCGTAACTCATAATTTGGTCGTGCCCCACAATGGGATTCAATCGGTCCAACCAATCCTGAGTCTTGCCACTATTGCGTATATTGTGCTCACGGCCAAACTTCTCCGGGTAAAAATACCACATATTAAATTGTTGGAGGTACGTTTGCGCGTGGGTCACATAATCGTTGATGGCATGTTGTTTGCTACGGTGCCAAGGCGATTGTGTACCATCCGGGAGACGCGCCGCCCAGAATTCAATACCATACTCCCCGGTATCTTTCACCAACCTATCACCAAACATTTGCTCAGTCAGATTAAATATGCGCTTATTCTCCGCACAAAAGGCCGAAAACTGCTGGGCCGTAACATTCTCCGCCAATTCCTCGTGCGGGTAATTCGGGATCTTATCCTTATCGCAAGGCAGCTCACGCAATAGCAAATGATTACAGGCTTGAAGCGGGGTCATGCCAACGGAAAGAGACGTATAGTAATCATTGCTCAGGGGCAGCAGCTCGGCCAACATGCGCACATTGGCACGCGTGCCTACACACACGCGGTATACATCCACCAAGTCCGGGTGATTAATCCATTTACTCCACGAGGGCACCCCCTTCATTTCATAACTTGGCAGTGAAGACTCGCCTAGTGAGGAGGTCTGGAGCAACCACAATGGCACTTCCGGCAGACTTTTCAAATTTTTCTCAATATCCTGCAAGACCGCCTTCTCCACTTCTGCCAAAACAGCCTCTTGATCATCCCCTCGTTTGATGCGAAGCACTGCACTAATCACATGGCCCAAATAGCGTTGCCGCGCATCATCCGCATGCCGTTTCATCTCGACAATGGGCACACGCGAAACCGCCATGGAATCTGTGGAGAGCGAGTGCAACGCCATGAGGTGGGAGATGCTTTTCACCTCTTCCACACGGTCTCGAATCAAGGCCTTGCGCTCCACCTCCGCATAGGGCGCATACAAACCTTCGCGGCGTATGCGCCGGGGCACAGGATATTTCGGCGATTTGAGAATCTCATCCAAATAGAGCGCCAAGCGCCTTTGAGACGGGTTCTGCACGTTGAAAACCTCCCAATCCGGTTTGGGCAAGTGAGTGGCGCCATCGGAGTAATGCGCCTTTTTCCAGATATCGCGCCACAATTCCACCAGTTGGTTTCTGTATTCGGCATCCATGTGCTGTTGCAAGCGGAAAATACCGTGCGTGTGCGGGTCCGGCGGGGAGCCGCCCGCTTGCTCAATCTCGCCGGTCTTGGCACGCTGCGCATCCATGGATGGTAGTTTCAGGAAATCACACAAGAAGCTGCGGTCCTTGAATGCAGTAAAATAATCGTAGTTCAACAAGCCAAGCGCGCGAGCTGCCCGCAGCAAGAAATCCGCACCGCCCCAACGAGTACTACCGACTAGAGCCTCGCGCAGCATCCCCCCTTGCCTATCAATATCCGGTTCGGATGCGATTTTGATGCGCACCGCCTCGGGTACCCCCCAAGGGATGAGCGCATCACAATTATTTTGAAGAAGCGCTTCCGGGGAATTAAAATCACGCAGGGCCACATGCCCGGCTCCTATCAAAATGAAGGGTAGCTCGGCCAAAGCGGCGCGCATATTCATATTCACATCAAATATGCTGTTGCCAAACTGCTTCCAATCAATATTAGCCGAGGCACCATAACATTTCAACACCGTATCTTGGGTCATATAATTGGCCGCTTGGCCTGCCTTATCTGCCACAAACTCACGCAGGATTTCAAATGCCATAGCATTCGACACGCGCCCGCCGTGAAAGATGTATTGCGAGAAGGGAGCTCCGCGTTGGCGCATGGCACGGGAAATTGCCTGCCCCAGTTTATTCCCGCCTACTTGGGAAAGAAGGCTTTCTACATGGCGCTGCACCAGCAAGCCCAAGGCGCCGGCCGTCAGCGCCAAATCCGCATCAGCCTCCGGAGCCCGCTGCCGCAAATCCAACGTATTTTCCGTACTATCTCTAACCGTACGCAAACCTGCCACAATAGGGTGTTTTAAGAACGACAAGATGGCATCCGGCAAAGCATGACTAATATCCACCAGCACCTGCCCGGCCAGCCCCGTATGCTGGGGTGGCAACAGGGGATCCAGCTCATTTTGGGCCATGCGGCGCAGGTCATCGAACACAATGCTGTACTTATCCAACTGCTCGGCGCTAGCGTTCACCTTTTCACCAAACTTACCGCCGGAACGCCCCAATAAGCGCATATACGCTGCGCCCGTCTGCACCACCGCTTGGGCACACATGAGCGGTGTCTTGGAGCCCCCACGGCGCATCGCTTTGAGTATCACCTCAAACATGTTTTTATCCGATTCATTCGCAAGCCGGCGACGGGGTAAGATACTGCGGGTGATATGCAACACCTCGTTGCGCTCTTGGCGGGTCAGCTGCCCCAGCTCTCGCACCGCCTCCAACAAGTCCGGCACCCCATACCAAGTGTCCTCCACCCCGTCCAAGCCATCCTCCATGGCGGTGATGCTTTTCATCCCGGACCACACCTTGCACGCCAAGGGCATGTACTTGCGCCGCTTTGCAGAACCATCCTCAAACGCCTTGGTGGCCAACCCACGCACATTGTCCGCGCGGTAAGCATCCAAGTCTTTCAAAAACGGGGTCAAGTCGTACTCACGCCGCCCCTCAATTCCCACTTTGTAGGCCAGCTCATAGGCACCTTCACCGGCTTTGCGCAGCGCCTTCTCACTTTCGCGCACCGACAAAGCCAAGAACACATCCTCATCCGTATCGGCCACATCCAAGCGCCGGGCAAGACGCTCTCGGTAAATGGGCCAAGCGCGCTTCACCTCTTTCCGTTTGACCCCGAGGTGATCTGCCGCCCAAGAGCGATTGATTGCGGCGATGATTTGGTAATCCTCCTCTTCCTGAGTGAGCTGCTCGGCATCCCCCATGAGCTTTTTGCGGATATGCTGGGGGATGGTGCGGACATCTCCCGTGAGAATTTGCTTCCAAAAAGCCTCACGCTCCGCTTTTTGTTCCGAGTGCAAAAGCGGAGCCTCGTGTTGTTGCCGCCCGAGCTGCCACTTAGGGGAGCGAAAATAGCGCTCCATCTCGTCATCCGAAAACCCATAGCCCACCACATCGCCAAAGATTGCCTCCTCCCGTAGCGGTTCTTCCTCCGGAGCAATCACATCCACCGGGTCGGCCCCCAAATCCAACAGGGGCAAGGCTAAATCTTCATCCTCCACTTCCGGCGCGGCGGGCTTTGTTGCCTCTTTCTCGCCCTCTTGCAGCGGATTTTTCGGTGCTGCATGTTCCGGAGAGTCCGGCGAGGCGGTAAACCGCAGCCCGCCCAACCATTCCTCATTCAGAGGAGCTTCATCTGCCGGCGTAGCCTCTTTTGCGGGATGGGCAGGGGCAGATTCTTCCGGAAAGTCCTGGGGGGATACGGTCGGCTCACCTCCCAGCCATACCTCGGCTTGGGGAGTCTCCGCAGCGGTAGTGTTCATGTCTGTTGTCTTCATTGTTATTATGCGTGTTGGCTTGTAAAACTAATCCATTGTTCATCTTGGTGGTCCAAACTTTCCAGCCATTGGGCTACCGCCTCGTTTCCGGCCTCCGCCAGCAAAGGCAGGCCACTCTTCTGCAAGCGGTGCAAGCGCTGCTCTGCCGGCGCATCACCCGGGCAGCCAAAGGCGCCATCGTAGTACAAATCCCACAATCGGCGGCTCATGGCTTGGCGATCCTCTTGGCGCACACTTTGGGCTTGCGCCAAGCGCTGCAACAACTCTGCACGCTCCTGCTGTGGCATAGAAGCCGCGCAAATATCCAGCCGCATATCCAGCAAGCGCTCCTCATCGGCATCGCATTCGTCTATTCTGCGAAACCAAGAATTATATTCCCTACGGCTCGGCTCCTGCGCCGGGCTTTGTGAAGCGGCAAATTGCTCAGGGCTAATCAGCCCGGCGCGCTGTGCCAGATTCCACTCATCTGTGGGCAGCGGGCACCCCTGCAAAACACGCTCCTGCAACTCATCTGCAAAATGACGGCGGGTTTGCAGGCGGGTAGCCTCCACTTGCTGTTTCAACAGCTCCGCCTCCTCTCTCCGCCGGGGGAGTTCCTTGTGAGGACTCTGCAAATAATCCCCCAGCGTTTGCACGGGGCTTTGCTGCAACCTCTGCTGCCAATGGCGAAGGCGCGCACGGCTCTCCACCGCGCGTTCTTCTGCCTCCACCCGTGTTTCCGGCACAAAGACACCGCGCCCCTGCTGCACCCAATGGCGAGCAGCCGCGCCATCTCCTGCGCTCACGGCCGCCTCCACCTGGTGTTGCCACTGCTCCCGTGCTTTGTCAATACCGGCCAACTCGCGGTCTCGCCAAGCGCGGATGCCGGCTTCGCGGGTGAAAGCTGCGGCGATATGGCGAGCCTGCTCCCGCAGCGGCACGGGAAGCTCCGCAATAGCCGCTGATACCCGAGGCGCATTGGCGGCCTGCCACGCGTAGTCCCAATCCTCCGGCTCAATCTCCTGCAACTCCCGGCGCGTTTCCTCCTCAATGGAACGCAGTGTCTCAGAAAAAGCAGCCAGTTGGCCCGTGGCGGCTACCTCTGCTCGCTCCTGCACCATACGGGCGCCCCCCTGCACCATGGCGGCTATGCCCTGCCCGGCGCTTTTGGCCCCGCTCTCCCAATCTGTGAGACCTTGCAAGGAAATGTGCGGCTGCTCCGTCGCATTCCTCAGCATGCCCCATTCGCGTATTCTTATTGACATGCCAACAGCATGGAGGATGCGCAGCCATACGTCAACAAACCCACGCTTGTCGCAAATCGTGCACCCCACCTATCGTACGAAAAATCCTTCTTTTCCCCCCTAAATCCAAAGCAATCACGCTTATGAGATTGACAAAAGCACACAGCGGGTATATAGTGGCGCGCGTATGAGCACACCCGCTAAAAGCTACAAAGATACCATTTTCCTGCCGGACACCACGTTCCCCATGCGTGGTGATCTCACTACCAAGGAGCCGGTGCGTTTAGAGAAATGGGAGAATGAAAAGCTTTACGAGCGAATTACATCGCGCCGCAAGGCGCAAGGAGCTCCTCGCTTCATCCTGCACGATGGCCCCCCCTTCGCCAACGGCGATGTGCACATGGGCACCGCCCTCAACAAAGTGCTCAAAGACTTAATTGTAAAGAGCAAAACCATGGCAGGCTACTATGCCCCCTTCATTCCCGGCTGGGACTGCCACGGCCTGCCGATTGAAGCCAAGGTAGTGAAGGAATTCCAAGGCCTGGCCCCGGCAGAAATCCGCCGCCGCTGCACTGAATTTGCTCTGGGCTACATCGACCAACAGCGCGTCTCTTTCCGCCGCCTTGGCGTATTTGGGGATTGGTTCAACCCCTACATCACCATGGTGCCGGAGTACGAGGCTTGGATTCTGCGCGTTTTCGCCAAGCTGGTAGAAAGCGGCGCTGTATACCAATCCATGAAACCCGTGCAGTGGAGCTACGCTCACCACACCGCCTTGGCTGAAGCCGAGGTGGAATACATGGAGGATACCTCCACCGCCATCTACGTGGGCTTCCCCATGGATGGCGCTGTAAACGGAGTGGATGACTGTGAAATGGTCATCTGGACCACCACCCCTTGGACCCTGCCCAGCAACTTGGCCATCGCGCTGAACCCCGAGTTCACCTACGTGGTAGGCCGCTATGGCAAGGATGGTGCCACCCGCCAATTCATCATCGTGCGCGAGCTCATCGAAACCTTCACCGCCAAGACCGGCTGGGTGCTGGAGCAAGAGCTCACCACCTTCAAAGGCAATGAACTGGAAAAACGCACGGCCCGCCACCCCTTCCTGGACCGCGAATCCCTCATCATCAACGCTGCATACGTCACCACCGATGCCGGTACCGGTGCCGTACACATTGCCCCGGGCCACGGTGCAGATGACTATGTAGCCGGCATGGCCTACGGCTTGCCCGTGCTCTCCCCGGTGGATGATGACGGCAACTACACCGCCGAATGTGGGCTGCCCCACTTGGTGGGCAAACACGTATTCCAGTGCAACGAAGATATCATCACCCTGCTCAGCGCCGATAACCGATTGCTGGGCCGCGAGGAGTTCACCCACCAGTACCCGCACTGCTGGCGCTCCAAGACCCCCATCATCTTCCGAGCCGTCAAGCAGTTCTTCATCAGCATGGAGAAGCTGCGCCCCGTGGCGCTTGAGCAGATTGACAAAACGGAATGGATGCCCGCCTGGGGGCGCAACCGCATTTACAGCACCGTCGAGGCCCGCCCGGATTGGTGCATCTCCCGCCAGCGCACCTGGGGTGTCCCCCTGCCCGTCTTCTTCGATGCGGAAGACAAACCCGTGCTCACCGCCGAAATCGTCAACAAGGTGGCAGACTTGGTGGCCGAACACGGCACCAACATCTGGTTCGAACTCACCAGCGAGCAGCTTTGCGAAAAGCTGGGGCTGCCCGCCGGGCTCCGCAAGGGCAAAGACACCCTGGACGTGTGGATTGACTCCGGTTGCTCCCATGTCTCCGTGCTCGAAACTCACCCTGAGCTCGCCGCCCCCTGCGATGTGTATTTGGAAGCCACAGACCAGCACCGCGGCTGGTTCCAGAGCTCGCTCATGCTCTCCTGCGCCTGGCGCGGCACCGCCCCCTACAAGAAAGTGCTCACCCACGCATTCGTGGTGAATCAGGACCGCTCCAAGCTCTCCAAGAGCGCCCAAGGCACCTACCAGAAACCCACCAATGCCAAATACTTCTACGAAAAGTACGGCGCAGACATCGTGCGCCTGTGGGTCAGCAGCGTAGACTGGCAGAACGAGGTACCCTTCGGTGAAGATTTGTTCAAGCAAATCACCGATCCCTACCGCCGACTGCGCAACACCCTGCGCATTTTGCTGGCCAACCTCAAGGGCTATGACGGCAGCCGCCCCGAGCAACTTGCCCCCACAGACGCTTGGATTCTGGAGCGCACCAACACCCTCATCCGCGAGGTTCGGGCCGCCTACGAAGGCTACGAGTTCCGCAAGGTATTCATGGCAATCAACCAATTCTGCACCAACGACCTGTCCGCCCTCTACATCGACATGACCAAGGACAGTCTGTACTGCGATGCAGCGACCTCCCCGCACCGTCTGAGCAAGCAATTTGCCATCTCCCGCGTATTTGATACACTGGTAAAATTGCTGGCACCCATCCTGGTCTACACCTGCGATGAAGCCTGGGAGCACGCAGGCCATGCCGACTCTGTGCACGAGCAAGACTTCCCCGAGCCCTGCGCCGAGTTCGACACAGGCCTCACAGCCCCCTTTGCTCGTTTGCAGCAAATCAAGAGTGTCATCCAAGTGGCAATCGAAGCTCAAATCAAGGCCAAAGCATTCAACAAGAACAACGAGGCGGTTGTATCCCTCACCATCCCGGCAGATGAAGACACCACCGTGGCTTCCCTGCTGGCCGATACAGAATTCGCCAAGGAGTTCTTCATCATCTCCGATCTGCGCCTGCAAACCGGAGATGAACTGGCGGCTACCGCAGAAAAGACCGCACACGTGATGTGCCCGCGCTGCCGCCGCTATGAGCCGGCGGTAAACGATGAATGCCTCTGCGCCCGCTGCGCGGCAATCATGGGCTAAACCACCGGCCCCCACCCTCCACCCACACCAACCGCCCCGCCGCTCGACCCCTACGCGCGGCGGGGCTTTGCAAAGCCATGAAACGCATCACCCTCTTTTTAATCCTGCTTATCATCTGCCTGTACTCGCTGGACCAAGCGAGCAAATGGTATATCGTATTCAACTACGCAGTGCCCACGCCCTACCACTTGGACTGCACCCCCATTATCACCGATAGTGCCATCATGAACTTCAGCATCCTGCGCCTGCACAACACAGGCGTGGCCTTCGGCATGGGCAACGGCACCGCTTGGGCACCCTTCCTCTTCTTGGGGGTGCAGGTAGTGGCTCTCACCCTGCTGGTGATTGGGTACCGCCGCAATTTCTTCTGCACCAAGCTCCTCAAGTTTGCATGGGCCTTCATCATGACCGGCGTCATCGGCAATATGACGGACCGCCTCACCCAAGGTTTCTTCCTGCCGGGGGCAGAAAAGCTCTCCTTCCTGCAAAACCTGCTCAACGGCTACGTTGTAGACTTCTTGGACTGCTCTTTCCCCTTCATCCCCACAGAAACCTTCCCCAATGGCTACCATTGGCCGGCCTTCAACGTGGCTGATTCCTGCGTGTGCATCGCCGCTGGCCTCTTCCTGATAGCCAGTTTCCTGCCCCAACCGCAACAGGAGAAAAAAGAACAAGCCGCCGATTAATCATCATCCCCCCCGTGTAACGCCCTATGTCCCGTCTCATCAATGCTTTTTGTACCCTTGCCATGGCCACACTGCCGGCCTTTGCCGGCTTCGACAAGCCCCTGCAACACGTCAAGCTGGACTTCGGGCAAAACAACGTCACTGTGGTCTTCCACAGCAAAGGAGCAGCCATCACCAAAGTTAAACCGCTCTGCGATTGTACCACAACCTCCGTCTCCGGCACCACCCTCACCGCACAGGTTGATACCTCCCAATTTGACCAATCGGTTGACAAACAAATTGATGTCACCACAGCAGATGGCAAAAAAACACGCCTTACCATGCGCTTTGAAGTGCCACAAGCCATCATCCTGAGTACACGCAGCCTGGTATGGAAACGCGGGAGTGCGCCCACCCCCCAGGTCCTGCGTATCACCATCCCCAAAGGCTCCCCCGTACAAGATGTCACAGAAGCGGCCCTCTCCGGAGAGGATTTTGCCTTCACCCCACAAAAAGGAAAAAACAAGCGTGAATTTCTTGTCACAGTCGCACCCTTGAGCACAGCAAAAAAAGCGCTCAACCGCCTTATTATCAAAACATCTTCCCCCGACCCCCGCTACGAAGGGCTCATTGTCTACCTGCAAGTGCGCTGATACGCCTCTCTGCGCACTCCCTTCCCCCGCATACAAACCGCAACCGGCTTTTTCTCCGAGGCTCAAGGAGAAACTATACCCATATTGCTGTAGATGGGATAAAAACCATGATATATTTCGTGCGGTATGATAAAATCTTTCATTCTCTATGCGTTTTAATCGGGACACTGTTACCCCTGTCCCGGGCAGCGCCGGACTCCCCTCCCGGCACAGGTAACTTGTGTTACCACACGGTACCAATCAAATTGCACGAAATCAGCCGGAATGCGGATGAGGCAGCCCGGAGCTTACGAAAAAATCCCACCATTGGAGTATTTTTTTGTTGCAAAAACTCGCATGTGCGGATAAGATGAGTATTGCAGAAAGGTGTATTCACCACTGCATTCCTGAACCAACAAAATAGAAAGAGGTACACACCATGCAGACATCGAATGTTGAAACAAACATTATTGTTACTGGCCGCCATATTGAGGTCACTGATGCCATCCGCGAGTTCGCTACCAAAAAAATCCAGGGGATTCACATTGATTATCCCCGTATTGTAGAAGCACGTGTTGTCGTAGATGTGCAAAAAGACCGCCAAATGGCCGAAATTGTGCTGTTCTGTGCCGATCACATCACCATCCAAGCTTCTACAGTGGCTGCTGATTTGTATGCTGCCATTGATGAGACCGTCACCAAGATCATGCGCCGCATGAGAAAGCACAAGACGCGCCTCATGAAACACTTCCGCCCACACCGCTCCAAGAGCATCCGCAAACTGGATGAAAAAGTGTATGAAGAAGACGTGCTCGACTTCGATGTAGATATCGATGCCCCCGAGGATCCCAAGCCCGTGCGCATCTCCCGCGAGGGCTACGACCTCAAGACCATGTACAAGGAAGATGCTATTATGGAGTTGGAAATCTCCGGCAAGCCCTTTGTGCTTTACCGCAATGCTCGCCGCAACGTGCTGCAAATTGTGTATCGCATCCGTCCGGGTGAATACTCCATCATTGAGCTTGGCAACGAGCTCAAAGCCTGATGCTGCTTTTCACCCCTACGATTTCATTTCAGAAAGCCGCCCCTGCACCATGCAGGAGCGGCTTTTCTGCACACGCCAAAAAAGAGGCGGGAAACCGCGCCTTCCCAGAAGGGCAACTTCCCGCCGAAAAAGTGCTCTTGAGGGAGCTTTATTGGCGCTTAATCTTCGGCGCAGAAGACTTTGTATTGTTCAGCAGCACCGCCGTGAACTTGGCTTTTTGCGCTGCTTTGCGCTTGGCTGCATTGGAACGGCTCACCACGATGATGATGATAAGAAGCACGATGCCACCTATCACCCCATACTGTACAGGGCCGGGATTATCCAAACCAAGAGCTTCCACGAGCGTACGCTCTGCCAAGGGCTTGCCAGGCTTTTTCTCCACGGGGCTGGGTGTTGTGGGAGCAGCTGCCACAGGAGCGTTTTTAGCGGCTTCTGCAGCTTCTTCCTGCTGCTTGCGGCGTTGGGCTGCGCGAGCACCTGGCTCGCTTCCCAAAGCGGTAATGCGGGGGGCTATATCAACAGACGCAGTATCCGCCTCTGCAGGCGCATCAGCCGCAGCTACAGCGGAGCCACCCGTGCCGCGGCGAGCAGCTTCATCCGCATAAAGCTCCTTCACGGCACTACCCACGGTTGCAGAGCCAAGAGCCGTTTTACCGCCGGTGGCATCCAACACAGCAAGACTGAAGCGATCTTCCTTGGGCATCTTGGCGAAGAGAGAAAGTCGCGTAAATTTCTTCTTCTTATCATCCGTCACCTCGCGGAAGAGGTAGCTACCGTCATTCAGCTGCAAAGCCTCGGCATTCTTCATGCCAAACTTGGCAGCAGCCTCGCTCTTCACCTGCTTCCACTTAGGGCTATCTACCTTATCACCAGCAAGGATTTTAGCATCTGCCAAGCCCTCCTTGCGGGGCGCAGGGTCTACATACGTCACTGTAATGCAGATAGCCTCATCCGTCTTGTTGTCAAAATCAATGGCAATCTTGCGGCCGTCCAAACGCCATGTGCGGCGCACTGCATAGTCCGACAGCACCACATAATCATAATCCTTGGTAAAGGTATCTGCATTGGTGCGGGTCAGCGGTAGGCGCAAATCCGACAACTCAAGCGCCTGCGCAAAAGGCGCAATGATGAAAGAAACGCCTATAAATAGTTTTGCAAAAAGATTCATTTCAGCTTATTCTGTTGTTGAAAAGTACGGCATTCTATCACACGGCATACAACATAGCAAGCGTAATATCGCTTTAACTTTTATTTGAAAAAAATCTTGACAATGCAGGAAAAATAAACCACTATTCATACTGCAAACTAACCACACCTATACTATGTCTGTACCATCACCAACCCCAAATAGCGTTCCAACGGTTCCCGCGACACCCCCCTCCAATGCTCTTGCCATCTGGGCGTTAGTCATTGGCTTACTGTGCTGTGCACCTGCCGGCATAGTCATGGGCATTATCGGCCTGAACAAGTACCCTCAAGGCAGCAGTGGCAAAACAATATCCATCGTTGCTCTCGTACTGAGCATTCTTGGTTTAGTTGCCAATATCGTGATTTACCTTACCCAGCCCGATTTATACTCCGGCTTATAAGTGAGGGCGGCTCCCGCCGCAGGAACACGATTATGAAGGCCCTCATCATCCTTCTCAGCGGGGGGCTATGCGTTTGCATAGCCCTCTCTCTTTTGCCCGCTACGGCACCGTGTTTGCCGGAGTGCCATATTCACCGGCTCACAGGGCTACTGTGCCCGGGTTGCGGGCTCACACGAGCCCTGAGGGCCCTCTTACAAGGCGAATGGACTCTTTCATTGCGCAACAATCCTCTTGTGATTCCGGGCTTCATTTGGTTGGGAGCCATGTGCTGCATCAAAAAAGAGAAACTGCTACAGCACACACTATGGTGGGGTATGGGGGTGACTCTATTGTTCTCGATTCTACGCAATATCCCCCACCCTGTTTTTGATATCCTGCGGCCTTTGCCATAAATCGAGTAGGGGGACTTTCGTCCCCCTCTCACACCACCGTACGTGCCATTTATGGCATACGGCGGTTTCCAATCAGCGTTTGAGGAGTTGATAAAACGAGATATATCCCTCTGCTCGCAGCCATG